>Ga0056128_1004587_pt1 | contig 17295 bp, 10 predicted proteins | sample WorMetLIZISLAND2_FD_71113 | JGI IMG/M metagenome (GOLD analysis project Ga0056128, IMG submission 71113) | Marine gutless worms symbiont microbial communities from Max Planck institute for Marine Microbiology, Germany - Olavius geniculatus... ... | reverse complement strand
CATTCCTGTACCCCGGTAGCTAAATTTGTTAAGTAAATCGACAGAATTCAGTATGGTGTATGGTCTTATCAATAAGGATTAATGTGACATGGAGGCAGGCCCGTCGAGAGGGTGGGGTATAAATAAGTTACCCTGGGTCCCGTAAGGTTTGGGGGCCCGCCGTCGCCCAAAAATATAAAGTGCACCAGAATGCAACATTTTGAAAAAAAAATTCAAAAATTTTCTCCCCAGAAGGGCCCCACAAAAATGTTTGGGGCCCCACAAAAATGTTTCCTCGGGCCCGCTGTGGCTCTCGACGGGCCTGCATAGAGGAAAAATATAAGTTACTGATCCAGGAATAATTATAAAACCAACAATAGAACTTTACGCCGTACTGAACCAATAACGTGCAAAAAAGTTTTATATAGAACCGTTTTAGAACCAGATACGTCGGTTCTATAATTGAACTTCGAGAAAAAATTTTATAAAGAACCTAAAAGAGTTCCATATGTGTGGCAACGTTTAGAACCAAAAAAAGTTTTATATAGAACTTAAAAAAGTTTTATATGTGTGACAACGTTTAGAACCGAAAAAAGTTCTATATAGAACTGTTTGTTTTCTGAATGTACATTGAGCGAAAACGTACTTAACAGACACATGCCTTTGTATTTTTACAAGCGGCTTTTACTTAGCTTAGCTTGACACCTGGCCAATTAAGTCATCTGGGTCAATTAAGTAACGGTATTTAGAACGAAACTTTGTTTAGGATACAGTAGTATTTTTCAAGTATATAAATTGTATAAAAACAAGCCTTAAATTCAACACGGGATAGTTTCGACCTAAAGCCATTTTTGCCGTTTTCGAGTGTTGACTCGTATTGCTCTTTTATAGCTTTGTAAACGGTAAAAGTTTTTTTTGCTTTAATCAGTTTTTAAATATATGGCGTTAGTGACCCAACGTTAAGGTAATTTACTTTGTTTAACGCAAGAGTGATCGCAGTTGAGAATGGTGTTTATCTTCTGCTGATATCTTTAGTTGTTCGAAAAATATTTACGATCAAATCAAAAGTTGTTTTAAATTGCGCCAAATGTTAAACGTTTTTGCTTTTCCAAATTTTGAGGAAACACTGTTCTTTAAAAGTTGTATCCGCGTTATTACTTGTACCTAGCAGCACGTGACGTGGATAAAGTTTGGAAGGTTACTTCTCCTGACTTCAAAGTCATTGTAGCTAATACGCTGAATGTTAAACTAATTTTTAAACATTTTTGTAAAAAAATGTCGTGGGACCATCTTCCAAATTTTTGTGTGTGCTGGCAAAAGTTGTTTGTATTGCGTGTAAAAATTTGGGAGCAGGGCACCACCCCTAACGGTCTAAATATGGTCTTCCAAAAAACGTCAATCTGGATGGGCATAATTTCGCCATTAAATCTGCGTACTTAGTAAACCGAAGTTCACCGGATTTTTTTCATCAAATGCGCATCTACTTGTACGATGTTTTTGGCCAATATTTTTGAGGCTTGCATTCGGAAATGTTTTAACGGGATTGTAATTTCGAATACAGTTCGATAATAGTGCACAATTTTTTGGCAATTCGCCGACAGAGCTCGAAGAACACGTGACATTAAAAACTGTAATAAACGCATGCAAAATAAAAGTACGCTACTTGAATTACCCTTTCGGGCAAACTTATAAAAATTGCGATAAAACAAAAGTCCGCTCAGATAACGGTACTAATTATAATATATGTTTATACATTACCTTAATGCACCAAACTGGAAGTATGCTGAGTATATAAGCACCGACATTAAAACGAGCACGAACACTAAAATTGGCATCAGATGAAACGGACGACGAGGAAGTTGAAACGTAATGCCTGGCAAAATTTTATGTTTAACCTAACACAACAAATGCTAAATTTGCTGCCATAAACGCAGTACGGAATCAACATTATTTAATTAGTAATAAATGTACAAAACATAGCGTTATACCAAAACTGTAAAATTACAAGCGTTAACAAATTAACGCGCGTTAAAAAATAACGCACATACGTAAATTTACTAAATTTTGTAAAGCAGGAGTTTCAGTATTCAGTCAAACTGCAGTTATTTAACGCTGAAATGACTTCAAGTAATTAAACTGTTGTTGCCGTTCCATCACTACAGTAAATAACAATAATAATATTTAGATGACAGAGTGCAATTTTCCATTGTCATTTTCCAGCTATTGCAATCTCCAGTCTTTTGTCGTACGTTTTTTAAGGTTTGGCAAATTTTGCACTCCCAGCAATATTAATGTTGTGTTATTAGGAAGTCAACGCAGACGTTAAAAATTAAACTTTTGGCAGCTCTACAGGGTGGGCAAAAATGACTTAACTTGTTTTTGTCAGAACTTTGTCAAACCTTCACCAAACCTTCACCAAATTTGATAATTTTGGCACACAGATAGCCAACACAATAGTATCATGTAAGATGTACTCTACCTCACACAATTTATGTCAACGCACTACCGTGTAAAACGTAGATGCTTCAAATTGTTACATTACGCGGTGATAATTAATATCAGATTCTTTACTTTTTATTATAGGCCTAAGTTCTACGAAAAGCGCCATATGATTTAATAATTTTGTGGTATTAAATATTGTACGCTAAAAATAACAAACAAAAAAGCTGACTGATAAACCCAAAACCCATTCAATTCACGAATGAGTGCTGTGATATTAATCAAAAAAATTGATCGCTAATGTTGCTATCAGCCGTAACATCACGTCTAAGCCATTGTGCAGACTTTGGGCATAAATTTTAAAAATTTAGAAGCAAGCTATTATCCGACCTTACAATTGTGCTAGATAAATCACATTTTAGTTCACTGTCTGTTTCATTAAGTCGTTAGAATTTTTACGAAAACAACGAAAAATCTGAGCTAATGCTAATGAAACGCGTCAGAGCTTATGGCAGTTCCTGTTCGCTTATAATTCTGTTTTATCTCCACCCGTTTTGCCGCGATTTACTTTTTTTAGCCAAAGATCGTAAAAAATCACTAAAAACCCTCATTTTAAGTATCAAGGTCATCAATAATGATACCATTAAAAGCACGCCATTGGTGCTTGTTATGGGAAGCACCATGACTGTATCTATCTGCAACCTTTTTAACAATTATTACTTTTTAACACACGCGTGCGCAGGCTTTCTTAAATCTAGAGCGTTTGGAGTTAATCTGCTAAAATCTACATGTAATGCTAAAATTTTCATACGCAGGTTGTCTTGTTGTTTGTCCAATGCAATGCATAGCATTGGACAAAGTATAAAATCACCTGAGTGACCGTGCGTCCATGCGTGCGTCCGTGCGTCCAACATTTCTTAAGCTATCTTACTTTTACCTTCTCTTTCCTTTTCTTTTTTTTCTTTTTTATTCTTTTTTGGTTTTTTCCGCATTTTCCTCCCTTCTTTTTTAACTGCTCTATCGATTTTTTTTACTTGTTTTTTTTCTGTTTTTTTCCCTTCCTCTTTCCCTTCCGCTTCCTTTTCTTTTTACATTTCGCTTTTCTTTTCCTTTACCTTCTTTTCCCCTTTTCTTTTCCCTTTTTCCTTTTCCCCTTTTCTTATACCTTTTCTATTTCCTTTCTTTTTTATTTTTTACTTTTTTTCTTTCCCTTTTTCCATTTTCTTTCTTTTTTCTTTTACCTTACATTCGTTTTCTTCTTTCCCTATTTCTTTTTCCCCTTCTACTTTTTTTCGTCCATTTTTCTTTCTTTTATTTCATTTTTTCGACTTTTTCTCCGTGTCCAGGTCTATGCGCTCAATAATTTTTTATTTAATGTTATTTGTCGTATTAGGCCTACTTGCCCAATGTTTACTGATTAGCGTAGCAGCCGAAAATGTTTTTGTTAGCCTATGACTTAGCTCAGTTTAGGCCTAACAATGAAGCGAAAATATGACCTTGTGCCAACACAATATTCAGCTAACCGCGCACTCGTAGGCTTATGCATACAAACTGTCCAACTGCACAGCACAACCCTAACTCTGACGTTAGACACTTTAAAGCTGAAAGATGGTGCAGCAGCTACTGTGGGATAAAGAAAATTTACATTAATCTTAATTTTTTGTACCTTAATGCTTAAGTTATGAACGCGTGTAGAATACACAGATGGATGGCCGGATAATAATGTGATGGGACATTGTTGATTTTTAATAAGAACGTAAACTTATTCATGTGCTTGCCATTTATAGGCGATAACTGCATGCATAAATGATCCGGCTGTCGTCTTGTCCCTACATTTGCTATTAATGCACTCAATTTTAGTCTGAGTAGCCTGCTACGACAATGACCATTCGATGCAGCAGGCCTATAGTATTTTGGTCCAAAGTGAAAGCAGCTATATGAGATCCCCATATCGCCATTACGCGGACTTTTACATTAGTCAAAATTATTATTATTATTTACTAAAAAAACTGCAAGCAATTCATTTAATGTTGTATAAGTGCTAATGTAAAACGGCAAAAATCAAAAAGTATATGCACGAACTAATGCATTGCTTAGACATTTAATATGTTTTCATTAGCCAGATATAAATGTCTAAGCTAATGCATATTGTTCGTGCTTATACTTTTTGATTTTGGCCTTTTTACATCAGCGCTTGAAATCCAAGATGGGGGCGGTTGCCGAGGCTGTTATGTCGTCCGCTGCTACCAGATAAATTGCTTGTAGTTCTTTATATATAAGCCTAATATTTGCGGTTCTATTAAAGTTTGAAAGGTCACTGAACAGTTACTTTGTACACAACAACAACAACTACTACTACTTTAAGCATCTTGCATTTTGTTATTTGTTTAATATAATGGCAAGCTTGTATGTGGGACAGCAAATTTAGTCTACATACCACATTTCATGCAAATGGGTAAAAAAGCAATAATAAGTGATAAACCACAATTAAAACGTTGACCACCGCCATCTTAAATTTACTACTTTTCCCGATTCTGGTCACATGATTTATTTCAAGTAGCAACTAATTACGTTCCTGCAAAATTTTATCAACTTTTTTAGTCGGCAGCCAATTTTTTATGTTTTGTGTTAAAATACAAAATGGTGGCCGTCGCCATGTTAAATTTTATTTTTGTTTAATTTTATGGTACAACTACATGTAAAACGTCAAACTTAGCTTGCATGTGAAATTTCGTGCAAGTACGTGCAATAGCAACTGAATTATGATTGACAAACGAAATTCAAAATGGCGGCCGATGCCATCTTAAATTTATTATTTTTATCGATTTTGGTCAAACGATCTACTTTTGGTGGCAGCGGACGACATAACAGCAAAATTTCATTAATTTATATTAATCGGCGGCCTCCGCCATCTTGGATTTTATCTTTGTTTAATGTATTGGCACGCGTGTATGTAGGACCTCAAACGTAATACACGTGTCAAATTTTGTGCAAATACGTGCATTAATGACCAAGTTATGAGCGATAAATTAAATTTAACATAACGGCTGCCGCCATTTTAAATTTATTATTTTTGTTTGATTTAGTGAAACGTCCCATTTTCGTTGGCTGCAAAATTTCATTCATTTACATCAATCGGTGGGTTTAATTTTTGTTTAATATTTTGGCATACCTGCATGTACGACCTCCAGGTTAATACGCATGCCAAATTTCTTGCAAATATGTGCAATAGTAAACGAGTTATAAAAGATAAATAAAATTTAAACTGGCGGCCGCCGCTATCTTAAATTGATTATTTTTGTCCATTTTGGTCAAATGGTTTATTTCCGGCGGCAACCCTGTACATCACTGCAAAATTTTTATTCATCTACGTCAATCGGCGGCTGAGTTATTGATGTTTGTACAAAAATCTAAGGTGGCTGCTGCCACCATCTTGAAGTATATTTTTGTAATGCTGGACCACCCATAAAATCCATTTGTGCACGTAAAATTTGCCTTCAAATTTCGTGTTGATGGACTGAGTACTTTTCGGTATATAACGATTTAAATATTTCGCAAATATGGCTTAAAATGCCTATTTAGGCCCCGAAAATCATGTTTTTGGTGAGTTGTGACCGCAAACATTATTTTTTGTATCATCGAAATTAACAAACTAGATACCTTTCGCAGAAACACGCGTTTTAAGCTATAGATGGTCGTGATCGGTTTTCTGGTGTCATCTGTAGGCGTGAGCAAAAATACAAAAAAAGAGTAAAACACAAAAAGTAACAAAAAATGTTCTCCCCTTTCCGTCGTTAAACATTAATTAAATTTTTAAATTCAAATTTTTTTATTCCGGATATCTTTCTTGGTTTTAAGTTTTATTAAGAAGTACGTTACGTCTTGTTTAGCTGTAAACGTGTTTTTATTTTATGATTTTAACTTTGCTTTTTATTGATTTTAACTCGTTACTGGTTTTAATAATCAAGTCATCGTAGAAGTTTTGTATCGGTCTGTTAAGTGTTACATAATTTCGAATCTTATCGGACGATTTTTGCTGAGTAACTTCGACTCGAAGCGAGTGACCACTCCCGACGCCATCTTGACAGTGTTTTCATCAGGCATTTTACCGACAAACCACGTTTGTTGAAGAATGAGGGGTAAAAGCGTAGCAACGCCAAAAGGCACTTAAAAAAAGTCCGGTTCACCGGGACCATCTAAGCCCAGAAATCGTCAAGGTAAAGGCACTGCTTAAAAGGGCCCTGTAGCAGTAGAGAAAAAAAGTCTGGTGTAAATCAAGATGAGGTTCCAGTATGTGAGAATTGTGGTACACCAATTGGTGAAAATGTATCCGCTCTGCAATGTGATAACTGTGATAACGTCGAGGCTTGGAAATGCACAAGTTGTCTGGGAGTGTCTGATGAGTTATATCAGGAACTTATGTCTAATACTGACCTCAAATGGTTTTGTCGTGTTTGCAGTACAAACACACCATCAGGAAAGCCAACCTGTCAACCAAGTAATCTGGATACGGTTCTGGAAAGAATGAACCAACTCGTCGAATCATTCAGTAAGTGGGAGACGCAGTTAGTGGATGCAGTACGTAAAAAGTGGGGGTGCAGCTTGAATCGCAGCTTCAAGGTTGGAAAGATATGACCAACCTGCTTGAACAAAGAATTGTACTGTGTGAGACCAATATGGTCACAAGATCTGTGTCAGAGCATGCCATAGCACATGCCTGTGGATTGGATGATGAGGATTGGTTTTGTTTGAGTTGTAATTACACCAGTAAGCCAGTTGATCAAGGCACAATCAAAGAAATAATTAAAGAGGCTGTGAATGAGCAGCAGGAGGAAGACAGGGAGATTGAGGCGCGTAGAAAGAATCTTGTTTTGTAGAACATCCCAGAAAGCCAGTCGGAGAAACGTAATGAGAGGGTAATAGCAGACAAGGATTTCATTGTAACAATGTGTGATGATGTGGCTGGGATTCAGATTACTTCTCCTAACATTCTTAAGTGTATCCGCCTGGGTGCATACTCGGTTGACAAGACCAGGCCATTTCTGGTCTCAGTGTCCCAAGAAAATACTAGGGATGATATCGTAAGAATGGGAAAGGATTTGGTCTTGTCTGGGAGACGTTACAGCAAAGTTGGCATTGCCCCAGATTTTACACCGAAGCAGAGAGGAAAACAGGAAACTACTGGAGGAAGCCAAAGCAGCCATCGTGGCGAATGGTGAGTCGCCGGAAAACTACAAGCTATATGTGACAAGGAGAAGCACAAGACCGGAAGTGATAAAAAAACGACACAAAGTGGTTCAAGGAACTCAGCAATTGGGAGAAGTGGTCCTCAGTCACAGTGTGGAAAACTAGTCATTTCAACCAGTACACAGCTAAACAAGAATTCAACTAAATGTTTTTATACTAATGCAAACAGTGCAGTAGGAAAAATAGATGAACTGAGTATTAGAGTACATGCCAATGGCTATTATATTGTTGCTATCACCAAGTCTTGGGCTACTTATGATATGACAGATGTTGAACTTTCTATTGCTGGTTACACTTTGCATAGAAAAAATTGTGTATCGGATACTAAGTGTAAAAAAGGTGGGGTCTTGCTATAGGTTAAAGAATCCATAATACATACACCGGTGGAGCAACTCAATATGCATGAATTCGAAAAATCTGTCTGGTGTGAACTTGAGCTTAATGTTGGTAAACTGCTACTAGGTGTGTGCTACAGGAGTACAGTCAGTGATCCAGAAAATAACGATCGGCTACTACATCTACTTCGACAAGCTTCATTGGTTGCTGAACGGTGTTATTTGCTCATCATGGGAGATTTCAATTATCCTGAAATTAGCTACGAAGACTATGAGGTCAAGGCTGCGTGTACTTCAGATGCTGCTAAGTTTTTTGATCAAACACAAAACTTGTTTCTGCACCAGCATGTGAATGAGTGTACTCGCTATCGACTAAATCAAAAGCCAAGCATTCTAGATTACATTTTCACTGGTGAAAAAAATTTAGTCGACAACTTAGTATATCAAACACCTGTTGGAAAAAGTGATCACTGCTGTTTGGAGTTTGACTATGTTGAGAGAGTAGTGGAAGACTCCAAGCCAGGTTTACGGCGAAACTACTGAAAAGGGGATTACACATTTATTGTGGCAAAACTCGCGAATGTGAATTGGGACGAACTGCTGCACGACTTGGATACAGAGAAAACGTGGAATTGTATTAGAGGCATTGTCTCAAACATGAGTGCGAAGCACATACCAGTTCAACCAACAGACAAGCAACTAAGCAAAAAACGCAAGAAGAAACAATGGATTAAAAAAAGTACAGTTAGGGAAATCAAGAAAAGGGAGGCAGCTTAGAGGAAATATTAAGACACTGGAAGCCAACAGAACTACGCAAACTTTAAAAGGTTACGGAATAAAGTTGTGGGCATGATACGGGGAGATAAAAAATGATTATTAGCATAGACTGGTCTTATCGTTTAAAGCCAATCAAAAAAAGTTTTATGGGTATGTTCGTTTAAAGCAGACGGTCAAAACCAAAGTTTCTAGACTTAGGAAGCAGGAAGGTAACCTTACGGCAACAGACGAGGAAACAGCAGCGACCCTATGTGAGCAGTTTTCTTCCGTATTTGTTAGAGAGCCCGACACTTGCTTAGATGTCAACAGAATGGCGGCAACATACCAGTCCAGTTCGACGAGCAGACTGTTCTGAAGACGCTATTGGCGCTAAAGGCCGATTTATAAATCACCGAAACCAGACTTCATACATCCCTTGTTTCTGAATAAGACAGCATCAGTATTGGCAAAACCAATATCTATTCTCTTCAGTAGATCCTTCGAGAAAAAGAAACTATCAAGTGACTGGAAGCTAGCTATCATATCGCCCATTTTTAGAAAAGGAGACAAAGCCAAGCCAGAAAACTACAAACCTGTATCACTGACTTCTGTGTTGTGTAAGACTATGGAGAGTATCATTTGGGATAAAGTTGTTAAGTATCTACAGAATAAAGGACTGGTGTTTGAGAGCCAGCATGGGTTTATGCGTGGAAGATCATGCCTGACCAATTTACTGGAAACGTTTGAAGCATGGACAAGGCTTCTGAAAAAAGGTTTTTGGTTTGGATGTAATTAATTTGGACCATCAAAAGGCATTTGATACTGTACCACACCAAAGATTAATATGGAAATTAAACAATGCAGGCATCACGGGTAAGCTTCTAGCATGGCTGAAAAACTCCTTATCAGAAAAAAGATAACAGTACAAGTAAATGGTTCTTTCTCCAATTGGTGTGAGGTGCTGAGTGGAGTGCCGCAAGGTTCTGTTTTGGGACCATTGCTTTTCTTGGTTTATGTGAATGATTTACCTGATTAAATAAAGAAGAACATTAAAATGTTCGCTGACAACACTAAATTATGGTCAGTGATTGGCAAAGTGGAGGACTCCAGTTGCTTGCAGGAGGACTTACTTAAACTGAAGAAGTGGTCTGATAAATGGCTACTCAGGTTCCATCCGGAAAAATGTAAAGTAATGCACATTGGACACAATCACAGTATTAAATACCATATTGAGCAGGACAATCAAACCTATGACTTGGATTCAGTTGATGAAGAGAAGGACTTGGGAGTCATCACAACACGTAATTTGAAATTTTCGAAGCAATGTAACGAGGCAGCGAAAAATGCGATGAGAGTTCTCGGATTGGTTAAGAGGCACTTTCGTAACTCGGATATAGCAACTTTCAGATTACTATACAAGTCATTTATACGACGGCATCTGGAATACAGTGTTCAAGCGTGGTTATCTTGCCTTCGAAGGGATATTAACTGTTTGGAAAAAGTCCAGCGGCGTGCCACCAAACTTGTTTAAGGCTTCCAGAATATGAAGAGCGATTGCCACGATTGGGCCTTACTACTTTGGAAAAGAGACGCATCAGAGAGGATCTATAATAAAGACATTCAAAATCGTAACGAGCAAAAAAACGTTGACAGTATACAGTTCTTCACGGTCAGAAAAAAACTTGCACGAATTGCACTGTCTAAGGTACACACTGTACAAGCCTCGATGTCATTTGAGTGTGCGTCAGCATTTCTTCAGTCACAGGGTCATCAACAGTTGGAACAGTCTGCTAGGTGACGTTGTCAGTGCTACATCGGTGAACAGTTTTAAGTCGATGGTCGAAAAGTGTTCAGATTGGGGCATTTAAAGCTCTGTGCTTCTTAGCCCGTCATCTTCAATTTGAAGTTCAAATTCAAGATCGGTTGAAAAATGTGGGAGCTGTGTAGAGTCGAATTTTCGGCCTTTTCATTGACTTGGCACATCGCTTACAAAACAGCTTGTTGACCGCACAAGCCGTAATACGCTTAGGCCTATCTCCTGTTTTATGGTGCACATTTTGGGCTGTTTGGCCAAATCGGTAACCATTGGGCAATTGCCTAATACGACAGACAACATCAAATGAAAAAGACTTTAGACAATGTCAGTGATTACCAAGTAATGTCAGCTTGTAAGGACGCCATGTGCATAGCCAAATAATTACCCAAATAATTTTTGCTGTTTTAAAGAATTATTATCATCACATCGTTCTTACACACATTTGTAAAGTGGTAGGTTTTTTACATATATATTTGCTGTTTTATTGCCAATAGTCGGGGAATAAGCCTGACGCATGTAAAAAGTGCTATATCAGAATCCGTATTTTTACTTTTTTCTTTATTAAGGCAGAGCAGTATAACTCCGGTCGGGTATAAAACGTTGTACGTGTCTACTACTGTTGCTGCTCCTACTACGCTGCTTCTCTTTATACCTGAAAATCAAGGTTGGCTGTAATAAACTTTGACTGACGTCATCTAATTGCCAAACTCTCAACCCGCAGCTCCGTCAGATGCAAGGATCTTAGTGGTAATTGTTGTACAAGCCAAGTAATAGCCAATTTTGTTTCAAAGTTTCTTGCCATGAAGGTCGGGGTAAAATTTATTAGCTCTGGTAGCTGTGGGGGTGATATCTAGCTGCAAAGGTAACGGACCATAGAATGTTTAGGGAAAGCTGCTATAAGACACACTCAACACCGTATATAGCTCAGATTAATTTTTTTTTTATTCTGAATAAATGCGAAACGACGTGCTCGCTCTGGTACCACGGCAACGACTGGCGTATAGCAAACTGATGTCGAGTTGCTGCCTGAGTTAATTGGCTAGGTCTGCGCAATGTTAAACTACGCCATTTCTCACTAGTAACATAACATAGTCTTGTCACCCTTCTGCCCCTTAATTAATTAAAACTTTAGGGGGTTAAATTTTATTTTAAATGTTTAATTTTTTTAAATTTTAAAATTTAAAATCAAAAATTTAAGTATTTGGATCTTAAGACATTGAGCAAATTTTTAAGATCGTTTATTATTGTGCAGCAACTGGACACTAACCTAATGCAATAAAATATGTATATTCATATCACAGAATGCTTCACACTAGTCATCATCAATCAGCAATAACTTGAAATTATCATCAATATCCTATTTTATGCGTAATATTGTAGTGTTGGAATATGAAAGCTGGCTGGCTAACCGTATAATTGCGACGACGTCGTCGTCGCTGCAGCAAGTGTTGTCATTGGTTGGTCTAAGTGATTGGCAGCGACGACGACCGATCGACCGCCCCTCCTTTTAAGGCATAAAATAGAATGTTTGCAAAGGTGCCATGATGTGTAAAATGCAGTGAGATATTGTGTACGAAAGTGATATTAAACAGTCGAAATTTCTATAATGTCTTGTGTTGGGTCGATCCCGAGTTTAAAATAATAAACCAATAAACAATTAAATAATAATTAAGCTAATTAATCAGGAAACACAGCACATGGTGAAAAATGCGAGCAATTTAAAATTAATTCCCGACACGGGTGAACAGACGTTTTAAATGTTTTCTACGTGTATCGATGTTGTAATGTTGATGCTGTCACCTAGCGAACGAGTTGACATTTTGTCACGATTAGATAGAGTTGCTGTTAGCATTATTGTTAGTTGTGGATTTTAATAGTGCATTGTGTGTATTTTAAATGATAACTAGTGACATCATTAAGTATAATTACGATCGATATTGACTGATTTATTTCGTTCACACTATTATTATTGCTGATAAATCGCTTAGCTTAGGTCAGTATTTCATGATTATATGATTATATTACAGCTCTACAGACATTTTAATTATCCTGACATTTCATCGCTTTACTGATCGCTTTTTATTGATGGACTTTGATGCGATATAATTATAAATGTCGTTTTATCGATTTTGTCTTGGCACCATCGCAAACTAGCAGTTGTTTAGTTGTATACGTGTTTATAAGCTAGTGTTTATTATGTTGTACGATTATACGGTTAGCCAGCCAGCTTTCATATCCCAACACTGTAATATCTTTAACATCTAAATAGACATGATCCATTACTGAAACCTAAACTTATAAAATCTATAATATCACAACCTTGATAAATGTATCATGCTAATGTACAAATGTAAAGATACTAAGTCTGTCCATCTGTTATTTTTCTTTAACCATATCACAGTCCGCTTATCTTATATGACAATACAATGATACGACCTATTTAAACAATCATCTGCTCGCGTCCGATACAACAAACGGACACATATATACCGCTTATTACACACAAATAAAATGCACAAGTAAAGTCTACATATATGCAACAAAATACAAGTATACGCAACAAAAATGTTCGCTAAAAGGTACATGAATTTTTAAAAATATTAAATTTGTTTCTAGTTTTCATTTTCCAATCTTTAAGTTGGATATTAAAATTTTATCAAAAAGCTTTTGTTACCCTAGCGACAGCTGTGTGTCATTGTTGATACGTATTTCATACTATATACAAGGGTTAATGAAGACAAAATGTTATATTGATATGTCAGTTAAAATATTGAATGATTTTGAAGATTAAATTAAAAATTAATTTTGTTCTTTTCCAACAAAATTAGATTTTAATTAAAATTTTAATACGTCGACTCGTTAAATTTGTAGCAACTTTACTCTGTTTGTTATCCTTATTAATTTTTACGATCGAAAACAGCTACTGCTTTTAGCGCATCTTAGCCATCGCAATTCTGTCCGTCTGTCTGTCTGTTCGTCCGTCCGTCCGTCTGTTACACGAGTGGATCAGTCAAAAACGGTGCAAGATAAAATTACCAAATTTTTACCTTGGCTGCGCGAAAGACTCTAGTTTCAGGAACCGTACAGCTTTTTAATAAATTCGAAGGGAATCACTCCGAACGACAGCGCTAAATGCGAAGTGGGAAAATGGATTTTGGTCGGAATTGCTATAGCGATGTTTGGCCAATAAGTCGCTGTATTTCAATGACGGTGCGAGATAGGGCCATTACTATTAATTACTAATAGGAAGTCGTACACTGGCTTTCGATTTGTGCCAAAGTGAATGACCTTAAATGACCTTGAACGCCAAAATAGGGGTTTTTTTTATAATTTTTTGGCGATTTTGCCTGCGACAAAATGTATATCATTTACAAGGTGGCGCCACGTTATTACTGTTATGCGATCTAGACAGAAAATTTAATATTTGATTTAAAATTTAATATTTGTATATTAACTTAGGGTGAACACCTAAATTTTCAGCTAAACTACTAAACCGAAACTGCTATAGGTTTTCGCGCGTCTCATGAGCATTAACTCAAATTTCTTGTATGTTTCTAAGTTAACACAAGTTGGACTCAGTGGCCGGATATATTATTTCACAAGTATGGTGTCTGGTGCCACGAAGATACATGAAATAGTTCTTCGAGACATCAGGCCCATACTTGCTTTCGCTCAGCCAGCGCAGAGTTACGGATAATTTCTGTGTTACGTCCGTCACGTAACGCTGTACGCGAAATTTAAGTTTTAAAATAATTTTAGTGATATACCATAATTTATAATTATTAACCTTGAATTCGACGAGTCGGCATATTAAACAATAAAATATAAGCTTTAACTGACAACTAGTCGTCATTACAAAATTATTCAGAAATAAAAGTTTTTCCTTTCTCATTACTTTGTTTTTATGAAAGTTTTGTTTTTACCCTAATTTTAAATTTTGTTTTTCAAGCATGCCGGCATAATGATTTGATTTAAGTTTAGCCTACTATAAATTTTGGAACGCTAGGTCTAGCAAATGCTAAGCTTAGCGGGTGAGTTTAGATACTAGAGTGATCATCCGGTCCCCCGAAAAAGTTTTGGTTTTTTCGAAAAAATCGTATGCTCACTCAACTCGCTCTAATGCACAGAGTCGCGAGAAATTTCTAAACCACGCTCATCACGTGGCACCATACGCGATATTTTGTTTCAAAATAATTTTAATATATAGCATAATAATTTGTGCTAATAAAATTTAAATTTGATAAATCGGCATACTTAAATCTGGAGTTTAAGGTTTAATCTCTAAGTCGACAAGTCAGCTTTAATGAAAGTGAAATGTGAGCTTTATTTTCATTATTGCCCTAACAGCTAAATAACTGAGTTCAATGTCTTAAGTGGGGTTTACAAGCGAGCGACTATCAACTTTTAGGTATAAATTAAAAATTAAGTGTACTATTATAAGCAAACAGTCAAACAAGCTTTTTTTGTTTCTGTTAAACTGTATATATTTTGAATTCAATCTGACTACATTTGTTCCGATTTTGTTTTAATTTTGTTTTTTGAGAGCCCATATACACTGTTCGAAAAACTTTGTAGTTATTAGCAGCTTACTCACTTAGTGTCCGCTAACTGGTATAACAGACTAAACGATCGGCAGTGTTAAAAAATTAGTAGCAGTGTTAAAAAAATTAGTTCGTTATCGCTGAACTAACTAATTTGTCTTATATATTGGTTTGAGATTTGGTCACGAGTTAAGGTGTTCCGAACTGCAGATATAATTCGCTGTCGTATTCTTGGATCTCTGGAATCTGAATCTTCTATCACATTCGACAGTTCGCTGAAAATAAAGGCATTTTCTGTTGTGTGGTCGGTCCGGGTTTAACGTTAGTGCGGCAATAACGATGCCAAATGCCGTTTTCGGCCGGCTTGATTGCTGGATGACAGTTTCATCCACTTGTGACTGACCGCCGCACCGCTCACCGTGGCGCGTAACTGGCCGGTCAAATGCGCTGGTCAGTGGGCAATTACCCCTCCCCACAGATATTCTGCCAAGATAGGGCAGGCAACACCACTGCCTGGCGTCTGTAATTACCCTTTCGCACTGAGATGCTGTGCTGATATAGCTCTGGCCATCCTCTATCCCATCTTATCTCGTCCAGTCTTGTCACCGTAATGCGTATTTGATTAGCTGTCCACGAATAGGCTTGCCGCAAATACTGTCTACTAGATGCCGGGATCGAGTAAATGATTTCTGTTATTAATTTTGACCAGCGTAAGTTTTATACAAGTTTCAGCGATGACGCACTATAAATAGGAATTCATGGCATAAACGCCAAAATGCTGATCGCTTAATCTTACAATCTGCCCATTTTATAGGCATAATAATAATTTTGTGGTATAAATCTTTACTTTTTTCAGCTTGCCGTAAAAGTTGACTTTATTGCCGCCGCCGTGTATCCGGTTTTAAGCTCGAATAGGCGCACGGCGAATTAAGCCCTGTCTATACTGTAAAGCTCAATTTTGTTTTTAAGCAAAAATCTAAATTGTAATAATATTATTAATCGCTCGCCTGTAGCCCTATTTTTATTGTATATTATAAAAAATATGAATTTTGGTATTCTTCAATATGGGCGTTTGGTCCCACCTTTGTCGGAAGTGTGTGTAGACGCGTTTTAACATTGACATGCTTTCTGAATAGGCGTTGGATAGAATTTTGTTAAAAATGACTTTTGTGACCTTCAAAAAATAAAAATTTATTTCAAATTAATTATATACTGCGTTTTTATTTTTTATTTACAAAATTTGCACCGTAAAATACATAATATATTAAAAGTACACTAAAATTGTTTCTACGTACAAAAAATGCAATTATTGAATTTTAGTCGAGTAATTATATTAATTAACACGAAAATATTACATTTAATACTCAAGTTCCCTAAATTACACTAAAATATGGAAAAATGCGTGACTCATGTTTTCACAACAAAAAATTCGTGACATGGCTTGAGGACGTTCGAAAATATGCAATAATAACAATACACGATGCACAATCACCCTAAAATGCTAGTTGCATTTGAAGCTAAGACTAACAGTCTGAGGTGATCACTTTTCAATTTGTGCAAGATTCGAACTCTAAACTCGTCTTTTCACTGCGACGTGAGCTATTGTTTAAATTTAGTACAACTTGAAAAATACGTTCCACGCACTCTCCGAGATTCGTGGTCATTATCTCCACCCTCGCTCACTGCGCGCAACGTATACGCTCAACATACGGTATGACATTCTGCGTACAGTAACAAGTAAGAACGAGTTCACGTTATGACTACCTAAAGTGATTGCAATGTTATTATAATAAATGTACAAAACATTAGCTTATACATTTGTTAACGGCACCATTTAAGGATTTGCACATCAAAAACAGCAAAAATTACAAAAGATGATATTGCCCGCATCACACTGACTGCGTGTCAATGTGCTGCTGAATAATACCACCTTTTGTAATTTTTGCTGTTTTCGATGTGCAAATCCTTAAATAGTGCCGTTAACAAGTGTATAAACTTGTTTTGTACATTTATATTTGCTGTTTTATTACTAAAGTTTTCCTACTGGTGATCAGTTACAAAAATATTGCGCTTCAGATTATTTCTTACAGTAGCCAAGCCGCTTACAACTGTTACTTACTACCTAATGGCGTGACTGAACAAACCAGACGACATGCGTCAGGCATGACGTCACTGCTGGCCT
>Ga0056128_1004585_pt1 | contig 17298 bp, 12 predicted proteins | sample WorMetLIZISLAND2_FD_71113 | JGI IMG/M metagenome (GOLD analysis project Ga0056128, IMG submission 71113) | Marine gutless worms symbiont microbial communities from Max Planck institute for Marine Microbiology, Germany - Olavius geniculatus... ... | reverse complement strand
TACCCCACCCTCCCGACGGGCTTGATGATTACACGGCAGAGTAGGCCTACATCGTATAGCGTCAAACCTTTTCTCGAAACTGTTCGCTGAGAAACTTGAGACCGACGTCTGCGAACGCTTTCTGTAGAAAACTGGACGGACGAAGAACGAACACTCGATGTAACAGAGCCGGGAAGTAGCCCTACAACCGTGACAACAACGTGCTGTGTAATTGTCATGTTTAGACCTATTAGTGGTTGTGTATTATAATGCACAAAGCAATGCAAAAACAACGGATGCACTGAAGCTTTTCTCCGTATGGCATTATAATTAAACTTTACACCGAACGGCGCTAAAGATTGGCAAAAAATAATAATTTATGGAAGTCACGAAAGTCACCGCTGATGGGAACACTGTCAGTATATATGTAACGCACGCACCTATGTCTACATACTGTGTAACACCAAAATAACATACAAAATAAGCGCTAAAGTTTTCTGGCCCCAGTTTTGCTGCAATGCTAGCTTAAAATATACTGCCGTCCAGAATTGAGCTACGTTCATCAATTACACAGTAATTACTATACCCAGTTTAAACCTTTAAAATGTTCCAGTAAATAATTCATTAACATGATTTCTTCTGCCACTATCATTAGAATTCCGAGTCCCCAAACCGAGTACAAAGTGCATCTAGACACAAATTGAGAGTACTAACCGAGATGCGAAGTAAAAGGCTTTTGACGGAGCCCCATTTGTCAAGTCGACGATCAACGATCACAACGAAACCCACGTCCGACTCATGCACACTGCGATTACAACACAATCCAAAATTCAAGACTCAGAGGTAAAGGTCCCGTACATGTGAATTCCTATGGCGCTTCTTACATACAAGTCAGACTCGCGACCGGAAGTGCTTTACAATCTCGGAAGTGGCAGCTGATTGGCATGAGCTAATGATACCGCAGCGCACTATGCGGCCATTCATTGCGCGCGTTAGCGAACAACTGGACCTGAGGTTTGCAGCTAGCAGACATACCACCCCGTCAATCAGTTAAACTAGGTATTCGCTCTGTAAGCTACTACTCATATCCCATCCCGCTGTGGGTAGGACGCTGAGTTGATCTGAGCACATAGTAGGTTAGCAACTTCTTCAAGGATGCTTGCAGATGAAAGAATAACGGTAACCTGACATCTACACTGTGTCCCAAAAATATTAAACTCTGCACGTATAATTGAAAAAAAACAAGAAAAATGTTTTTGTGATAAAAAATGTGAAAAATGCTGCATTGTGAGTTCTGCAGTGATGCAATCAATCGATAAAAATTCTCCATCTACATGCTCTATTTTTTCGTTCACATACGAAAGCAGTTATTTATTTTTCAAATAAATTACGTTCCATATTAATTCTGAAACTGAAAAAAACGACTTCAAAGAACAGTGAAAAGATGCATACGGCGGAATGCTGATGAGGTATTTGATGACGTCCCTGTACTCCGCTTCACTGATCGAACTTGCCGTCGGGCATTCTGGGAACGTAATCACGTGACAGAAACACTCCGTCTTGCCGCCTGAATAATATGCAAAATACACAATAACACATACACCACAAATGGACTATTTACACCAAGAATTACGCGCTAGGCCAAAGCTGATTCCCGTCTCTAGGCAGTCACCCCGCGGATGACTTATGGGGTGTTTAGAGAGGGAGAAAGGGAGAGAGATAGAGAGAGAGAGTATTTATTTGCCAAAAACACAAATATAATGTTGTCATACAATACTAGACAATTTACGCGATCCAGCAAACGTCCAGCAAACTTCCAGCAAATGTATTCAAAATACACGTGCTAATGCTGTACGTTTGCTGGATCGTTTTAACACCCTATTAGTCATATGCCATTTCCATTGCGTTGTTGATTGATTCCGCCACAAATTGCCAAATCTTGCTTCAAATTACATCGTTCTAGTGCTGACACAACACCATCCGGTAATGAGTTCCACGGATTAATAATATTATTTTACAGTTGACACGCTGAATGAATTAAATACCTGAGTACTTATTTACCTCTATAAATGCCAATTATCTACACGCTGTAGTTATAGGCCCCACCTGAGATGAAAGCGTAGTTTGCTTGCAGCGCGTTGAAGACGTCGATAACAGTGAGACTGCTAGAGCAGACGTTGTCGACAACAGCGTCGTCGTCACATTCAGTTTCACCCGCAGAGTTCATCGGGGCGCCACCGACAAACAGCTCTGCAGACAAGCAGCACAATATAACGTGAATTTCGGACGCTTTCGAGCTTTAGTGAATCATTTATCTACATTATGCCCAGTTCACATCTACGTCGCCGACGCAGGCTTAACAGCAGCTGGGTCGCGTAGGCGTCGTAGGTCTGAATTGGCTATCAATTAATTTTGGCTAACGTCGAGTAAAGTCCAGCTAAGTACTTGTACTTTTCTTGTACTGACTTGAGCTATATATGATGGACATCACAGATAACAGAGGAACATACTGAGCATCTCGTGGAAAGGATAACAAACGTAGAGGTCACGGTCAGCACTGGGCAATAAACCATGGACAACATACTCAGAGAAAGACGACTTCGCTTGCTTGGACATGTTCCGCGTATGGACCAACAGCGCATATTACAGTAAGGTACCAGGATATAAGAGAGGACCAGGTCGACCAAGAGCGAAGTGGAGGAGCTCAGTCAACAGAAACTTACAAAAGATGCAGGTTCACCTGAAAAGAAGCAGAGGTGGCAGTTCTTGACAGACACGGATGACGTCAAAATGCGGCCCAATGTGTCCAGTTGGATGCGAGATGAATCAAAGGCAAGTAGCCTATGCCAATCAAAACTACAATAAAGCTGTATGAGGTGCCAAGTGCAGTTGACATGATATACGGTCATCCGTCCCCGTTTCCAGGCGTCTCAGGCGTTGACAGAAAATTAGGTCACGGCGCAATCATAATAATTACGCAAGATGTAAAGGTAAAAGTATGCCAAAGGTGGTGTATAGTTCTTAATAGCAAACTGGCAAAGCACACAACTTTAGCAGATCATGCATTATATATACTGAATAAGTTACCTCCATCTAGCTACCAAATGCAGCGACTGGTCAATTGCAATGACGCTATCCTATCAATCAATTCAAAATGTGACTTCGACTTCTGACTATAATTTTGATATTTAGTGGACTCCCATATAGATTGCCAAGGTACGCACGCAAAATGTTATTAAACCAAGAGCAAGGTTATCGTTTTAGCATCTACGATGAACAAAATAAAACTTAGCGACTACAATTTTGAAAACAACACTGCCGTCGCTTCCATGAGCAGTAAAATTACCTGTAATTTATGTGGGTCGACTAAAATCCACTGCGTTGAGTAGTTTACGACGTCTACGAAGATCGCGAAGAAGGGATTTTGCCAAGGCAAAAGACACGCAAGGATGACATGGTAGCGAGACTGCGTTAGTGAGTAATGATGCAGTTTGATCTGACACTGGGTCATCAGGTACAGCGACAAACTCAGCTGAGACGTGTACATATATTTTTGAGATATACGCCTGTGCCACCGCCTGGCAGTATGATCGGCCGCCGACGGATTTCCATTTGTGTACTGCTCGATAGAATGATCTAACAGATTTTCACCAAGGAAGTGCTGCATGAGTGAGACAAGTTCGGTGTCCACTAACTGAGTTATCTCTGGGATCCCGACCATAACACTCACAAAGGTAGGGAGTCCATCCAATTGGTTGCTGTTTCCGCGTATGGCATCAGTCAAAGTGCGTACATTGCGTTCAGACAGTTGAAGACAACGTTGATAATCTCCACGTTTGTACGCGTACAGGGCCTCAAAGTCTGTTGTGACGATTGGAGTTATAAGCCTAATATCGGAATCTTGTGCCACGAACCGACGATATGCCGTCAGGTGTTCAACTGCAGAATGCTGCAGTAGCTCAACCAGTTCTGCTTTGTTCAACTGACTGAGTGGTGTCATTGTTCATGCACTCCAAGTCTTCGCTCGCATCTCACGTTTTTTGCGCAACGAACTGAACGAATTCCAAGCACGTCGCCGATAAACCGCCGCACAGATTCATAGAAACATTTGAGATCCTCATCAGTTGTTGATACTTGCCCCGCAAGACGATAAATTGTTGCCAGAACGTCCAACAGTTCATCAGTCAGTGAGTCTTTGGTTGTTTTGATGGCAACGTGTAGAAATGCAACTGAAACGAAATATATTGGCGCAAAGCGATAGAGCTGTGCCAATTCTGTTAACCAACGACAAGTTGATAGTACGCTCAGAGAAAATAAAGACACACGCATTAGGGAAATATATTCTAGCTCGACGTTGATGTACGACGAATTGTGGATTGACATCGTCTGACGCCTTATGTCAGAGACTGCAGTAACTGCACTTTGGAGCAATGCCTTTGTGCTGATGTCATCAAACAATCGTGAAACATTAACGCCAAGCTCTGCACACTTTCGTACGTAAGTGTCAATGTACCATCTTGCTAAGAACTTGCTGGTTACTGACCTCAAGTAGTGTCCAATTAATTGATTATACGAGTTGTCACTGCCGTCCAACAGATTACAGTTGCTGATGAAATAATGTTCACAGTGTGCGTTGATCAACCAGTCACCAATCCTGTGCAACAGCTCGACGCAAATTTCCACCAGATTCTTATCTTCAGTCCACCAGCTTCTTGGTCGCAGCTCACAAGCCCACAACATCAGAGTTTTGATGTGATAGTTCTTCAGCGTGTCTGCTCTATCAGCAAATTCATCACTCGATGAAGATAGCCAGGATTTAACAAAAACTCGTAACATGTGATAGACGATCTGCTGTTCAGGAATCCAGCTGTTTATCAGTACAATTTCAGCTCGTGAGAATGATAGTCTCCACTGATGCTTGTTCATCCACTCATGTTGTCTACACTGACGATGTGCCACACCAACCACATCACATCCGTTGCTGGTAACACGATCAATAGTTGCTGAGTCTGGCCAGCCGTATTTTCTTTGTCGTGTTAACCACTCAGCGGTTTGTGACGGCCATGAAAGACAACGGATGCTCGGTACAAAGTCTATGGAACGGACCATTCCAATGAGACATTTCAAGGTGCCGACGACGTCATGCAAATGATCACTAAGCGTCTGCACAAACGCCGGTCCATGCATGCCAATCAAAGGGTGGCCCGGGTTAATGAAATCGTGCGTCTCACGCAGCCGCCGATCACACAGCACCGCCTGGTACATGCCACAATGAACGTCTTCTGTCAGTACGTAAGCTGACTCCAAGTACACGTAGCCCGGGTATTCACTGTCAACAATTTCATATAACGTTCATATACCTTGACACGGCTGTCAAACTCAGCTGGTAACTCAGTAGGTGGAGAGGAACCTGCCGGTATTGCCAGCTCGAAGCTGCCGTGAGCCATTATGTCAAGATCACTGATACACGACCACGCTGTATCAATGTACAACTCGGCACAAGTTCCTGTGACTAACGGATTCAGCATGTGTGAACCGTCGTCATATATAGACATCCTATTGGCACACCAGCGCAATGCAATCATCGCTGGCACATTTACCTTACGACGTGACTTGCAAGTGTCGAGGAAAAATCGCGAAACGATTTCATCGACGTCAAAACCGTCCGCCATTTTTTACACAGTCACTATGAAGATGATGACTTGTTTATTCTACAGAAAGCGCTGTGTTTTCCGCGGTGTTTTTCCAGTCTATGGTTTTTCCCACCACAGTCCATTTTATTTATAGCTCCGTGACCACAGTCGCTTTCACTTTCGTTTTCAGGCGACGTTTTCGCCAGCTAGTTCAAAAAATACTGATAGCGTACTAAGGCCGTGACGCACGCGTTTTCGTGAGTGTGTTTGGGCGCAAGTTTGAACCTTAACTACAAGGCAGTTAAAAATGTTTTTTTTTAAAAAAAAACAGCATAGTGTGCCAGACATTTCTGCTATGCTAGGGGTCTATGTCATTTTCGTCTAGGTCTATGTGTACGGTAAAAGGGTATCCCGTAATTCAGTGGCGGATTCAAGAAGGAGAGGGCAACCGCCCCCTCCCTATATTGACTGTATGCACTTTATAACCAAGTAAACATTTTGCAAACAAATGCATTATTTGTGCATAAAATTTGAACAAAATATGGGAAGGGGCACAGCCACCTCCCCAGACCCCACCCGCTACCCTCCCGGTCTCTATTCCAAAGTTCTGTGTCCGCTAATGCTGTAATTATGCTTAATTGTGCAATGACTTACGTTTTTAGGCATTTTGCCGTCCGATTAGCAGACCCGTCTTTAGGGGGGGGGTGACACCTTGGCACGTGCCAATGGCCCCGCGCCCTAACTGGGTCCCGCGCTAGCTACAGCGGTAATCGCGGCAACAGACCATGGATCGATCGGTCAATCTATTAGGCCTCCATAAACCCATTAAACCAATTTGTCATCGCTTTAGGGGATGAATTGTTGTCACAACTTGAACTCCAATTTCCAATTTCCAACGCAGAGCCGGGCAGCAATACCGCCCCGTAGGCTTAAGCCGCCATATGGGCTCATCAGCCTTCCCCAACAAGACACTAGTTACAATTAAGTACTTCTGGGAATATGTGAAACTTTCTAATAATTTGAACTCAGTTAAAAGGTCTAGAAAATGTTGAGGAAAACTAAAATTTATGGCCCAATTTTGGCTCGTTTCGCTCCCGTGATTGTAGGCCTAAAATACACGATACAAACCTGCATTAACTATGGACTTAGGCCTAACCTACAGTTTGTGGTGTAATATTGTGGTCACAGGTCACTCATATGACTGTGTAGTATCAGGGATCCCGCGGATAAGTCAGTGCCAGTTAAGGGCCCCGCGCTGGCAACAGACGTCCTTGCCGATTAGTCCGCTGTGGTAATCATGCACACTTTAATTGCTTAGTTTTTCACCCTGAAAAATTGAGTACTGGGGGTTAGGCCTAAAAAATAATGAAAATGCATTTGTAGACCGCCATATAGTGCCGCCGCTTCAGAGGCGTTAGGCCTATAGGCCTACGGTTACAGAATCCCAAAAGTGGCACGCTAGAAAATACATCCCGAAGCAACGAGTCACGTGTATTTATTCCCCCAAGATCAGTACGCTGAAAAAAATATGCTAATAGTGGAAAATCTGCGTGAAAAAAAATAAGCGGGGCAGAAAATTGCAATTCTCCGACGGACATCGCAACCTTCCAACAGTATTCCGACAGACAGCCGCAAATTTCCGACGGGAGAGATTATGGATACTCAGTATTTTTATTTTACCCTATTTTTCCAAAATAAAGGTTCTTGAGCCCCAAATTTTGCATTTTGCTCCAAATTTTTTTCGACGAAATAAAGATTTTGCGACAATGTTCCGACAGCCCAAAATTTAGGGGGGGGGGCAATTGCTTCACTGTCCTCCTACAGGCTACCACGTCGCCACTGCGCATGACTCACCGGTGTCGGAGCGGACGACGTTGGCCGCCAGGTCTTTGCGCTGAGAGACCGCTGACGACGACGTCTGCGGAGGGTCGGCGTCAAACTCGAATGACGTCACGTCGGTCGACAGCAACGACGACGACGTCACGCTGTTGCGGTTGGCGTCGCTGGATGTGGTCGTGACGCTGTAGCGCGGACCACTCACCGACTCGGTGTCATCCGGCCAAGACAGACGGTTGTTGTCGTTGGGAAACAGGAAGACGGCATCAACTGACGACTGGGGGCTGCTGGTCCTGCAGTCGAGAACGGAGAACTCGGACTGCAGAAGCGACGTCACGTACTTGAAGTTGTCCAGAAACCGCTCGATCTCGTTCTCGATGACTTGTGGCGCCACGTGGTGATCTCGCGACATCGTCAACGTCACTTCATCTTGTGATCACTCTGAACACATTCGAAACCAAAGTCAGCCAATCAATTATTAATTATGGTCAATAATTAGTAAATCGGTCAATCAATTAATCAGTCAACCAATCTATAAAACAATCTACAGGTCAGCTATTAATGTTCTTGCCTTGCTCTCCGGTTTACTGATTTTATACCATCAGTAACTACTGTACACGTACCTCTGATTTGCTAAGCAAATAAATGATTACTTCCGCCAAGGAGGTTATGTTTTGCCAGACTTTGTTTGTTTGTTTGTTTGTTTGTTTTTCTGTCTGTGTGTCAGCAAGATAACTCAAAAAGTTATGGACGGATTTTTTTGAAATTTTCTGGGAATGTTGGGAATGGCAAAACTACCAGCGATTCAATTTTGGGGGTAATCCGGAAAGAATCTTGGATTTTGCATCACTTAGATATTTTCGTTAACATTGCTTTCAATGGGGCATAAGGGAAACCGCTGCCAAACCGAATATGGTGCTGTCACCTGGCGAACAACATGGCCTTGGCGAAGGTCTGCGGGCTCCGACTGCTTTCTAGTTTGATTTGATTCGATTTGAAAGTGACCAGCGGTTTACGAAACTACAAATAAGGCCGTGCTTACTTGAAGCCAGTGGTTAAAGTATGGGTGGACGCGGGAAACTGCGTTCCCCCATCCCACCTCTAGTTTTAGCCAAAAGCGTTTCCCCAACTTCAAGTTTCCAAAAAATGCAGCAAAAGGCCCAGAACCACCAACGGGGGCCAGAAGCCAAACTAGCGTTCCCCACCTTTGTATTTATACTTTAATCATTGCTTGTAGCCTAAATTAAATGTGTTGTTTAACGTTTTTTTGGAAATGTTCTGTTTTGTGTGTAATCAGTGCATTCAACATGTGTATCCAAGATGCTAAATGCGTTTGCAATACATTGTCCACATAATGCTTCCCTTTATGTGTAACCACGGAGAACTGTCTAGGCCATAAATGAAGAAAAACGTCCTGATGTTGTAGCACACACCGCGTGATGTGTTTACGTTTGCGACCTAGCTGTTTCCGATCCGATGACAGAAAAGTAGCTCCTAGGACGTGATCTACCTGAAATTTAAATAGGCTTGTGTGTTGGAAAAGTTGGCCATTCTGGACACTAATTTTTTGAATGTGTGACGCTGCTTGTTTTTGTAACGGCGACGAGTTAGACTGTTTGGTTTGTTCGCATACTTTCACGATAATGCGGAAGTAGACCTAAATCACACGGCAAATCGCTGTTATTAACGACATACAACCAGTACACAAGTCTAGATATCTTACCAGACACAATACGGCAGCATGTATTCCTCCTGTTGTCGCACTAAAGCCCAACCTACCCAATGCCGATCATTTTCCAGTCCTATAACGCCGTACAGCAGCGTACTACATCCAGAACAGACTACTGTACGCTACGCGTACGATCCGTACGACTTTTGTTGACCTAATTCCGCGATAATGCTCCATTTTTGTGAAGATCCAAGCCCCAGTAAACTATATACGGTGCCACAGATGTAGGCCAGTCGCAGAGCAAATGGCCGCAGGCTATACGCGTGCACTGACCGTGTGACGTCACTCACAGACGATCAATAGCAGCAGCGGTACAGTGGGGATGCGCACCGTGCTGCGGTTTTATTGGTGGCAAAGCTGATTCATACCCCACACTCCAGCGCAACTCGGACGCAAACACGTAAACACGCCGCGCTGAGCACTGCGGCACCGGCAAAACTTAACGACTTAGCATACGTATAGTTTAATTAATAATTATTACCTATGCCAAGGAGGTTATGTTTTTGCCAGAGTTTGTTTGTCTGTCTGTGTGTTAGCAAGATAACTCAAAAAGTTATGAAAAAATCTTTCTGAAATTTTCAGGGAATGTCGAAAATGGCAAAAACTACAAGTGATTCAATTTTGTGGGTGATCCGGAAGGAATCCTGGATTCCTTGTGCCGAAGTTGCGATTAATAAATACAATTTTTCGTCGTTGCCATACAAATTGTGTGTAACAGACATAAAATGAAATGCGTGAGATAAAACTTTAGCGAGCAGAGAAACGCGAGTTAACTAAAAATGCGTGAGACTAACGCGAGATGCGTGAGACTTGTCACGGTTACATGAAACTACATCTGAACAACTCATCCATTACGAGACCGCAGCGATTTCAGACCTCGACAATATCTTAATCAAATCAATAGGCCTTAAACATACTGTAGTGAGCGGTAATGCTTGTAGAATGCTCACATAGCAATGTGCACGTATTTTCGCTGTACAATATTGCGCATTCTGCAAACAGTTAATGTGTGTTATCTAGCAGCGAATCACTCACCGACCGGTATGTCAAATTTACCTTAAAAACAGTACATGTACTCAAATCAACGTTTGCTACTTGCCATAGGCCTATATTGCACATGCCCTTCTGTCCGCAAAAAAAGGAAATGTTTCGATAATCATATAATTATAGCGAAATAATTTAAGCTGCGATAGTGCGAACAGGTATGCGTAGCCTACGGTCACTTACAGCGTAAAATGACGGGGTCTATAATATTAGCACGAGATCTAGCGGTATGTATGGCGGCATCATGCAACGGAGCGTGAAGACTGCTTATATACAGCGCAGTCAACTCAATGCAATGGCAGTGCACACATTAAATATGATCTCGACTCGTCTCAATGCCGTCTGAATAGACATACAGACGAATGCCATTCCCGACACGGTATACAAAGTATTCAACAGAGAGTGCACGTCCAAAAAGTAAACAAGATAGTCAAACCCCGGTCAAGGCTAAGGAATAGACCCTAAGTACTGTCCGCGGGCCATCCCTGCAGATGCAACATTTCGTGAATTCGAAGGGATTATGTCCGTGGGACTTTGTCCGTTTTACCTATCTACAGGATTCTATTCAGGGAGGGGGATTTGTCGGAAAAATTATGTGCGAGGGATTAATTTTGGTCCCGGTAGGTCATTCCCAAAGCGTCATTCGTTTTTTTATCTGACCAGAGGATTTAGTTAAAATTTGCATGTATTTTCTGCAGTTACCAGCCATATCTCATAGAATGTCAATTTTGCCCTTCATGTAGGCCTACCCCTATTTGATAATGGGAAAAATCATACAGGCGCAGTCCTGTTTCGGATCCGGATGTTGATTCGGAACACTGTCAAAATTTAGTCATTTAAAACAGGGATGCTGCTGGCAGTACAAAACACAGCAGTTATGCCCTAACGTGATGTGATATCTTTACAACACGTAAAATTTATTTGGCAAAAAACAGCAGTCCAAACTTAGGTTCCTGTGTTTGATATGTTGCACAAATATCGTCAAGTTTATCACACTATCTGGAGTGTTTTTATAGGCCAACCTCTGAGACATAATACGCACTTACTTCAATTGGTTGTACATGTAATTGCTACATTACAGTGATAGGCAGCACTTCAGCAAATGACACTACAGAGTCTAACGATTGGCTTTTCTACACCAAAACGTTTTATTTATCCATGTTCGTCTGAAATAGTGATATACCAAAAATTACCGAATGAAACTAGAAGGCGCTCGTGAGAGTGCATATCTCCGCCAAGCGAAGTGATTAAGCATTACTACTGTAAAATGTAGAAGTTTTCACAGAAGGGCGCCACCGTCTCTGCCGGTTGTGTATGACATGTGGAGATGATGATGAGTCATCGTGTACACACACAGAACGACGGACAGAACGACCAATCTCTTAATCTCCTCCAATGTTCACTACGTTCACCTTGGAGGAGATAATAACAGTGTCGAGTGCCGACATAATAGGGAGCCGTCTATTCTGTTACATCTTAAATCTATCAGTAATCAGCCCTAGAGTTCTGCGATTATTATTATTTACATATATGTAGCCTATAAACCTATGCGACAATTTTTTCTCAATTTCGATTGAATATAAAATGACACTAAACTCTGACGTTTTAAACTGAAAATCAGTACACCGGTTATTTGTGCTCTATGGGAATACTGCGACAAGGCTGAATGATGCGGGTGACACGAGACCACAGTGGTGTTCATAACCGCGCGTCCCGACTTTTCAGGACGCAGAAACAACGACGCTTGTTTTGTAACTAAACGCTTTCTTTTCTTCAGCCAAGAAACGTAAAAAACCACACGATGACGACGATGATTCTAAGCGAAGTACGCGGCGAACACCAAGCTAGAATTACCTCCGGGACCAACAGTTTACGACGAACTTTGCGACGAGACAACAAACGTGATGGATATTGAATATTATGGGGTGTTTACACGTTTGCTGGATAGTGTAAACACCCTATAATAGGGTGTTTACACGATCCGGCAAACGTCCAGCAAACTTCCTGCAAACGTCTAGCATTAGAACGTGTATTTTGAATACATCTGCTGGAAGTTTGCTGGACGTTTGCTGGATCGTGTAAACACCCCATTTAGGGTTTTTGTGGCTCTAGACACAACAAAGGATAATTTGGACAGTTTATTCACCTGTCTTTGTAATCGCTAACTTACAGTAATTTTTAGTTTAGTTCGGCTAACCTAACCATTTATGCGCCACATCTTCGGGGTATATATCTAAGGGCAGATTCCAGCTGCGCCAAAAAAGGCGTTCACGACGTTAAGTAGACAAATACGCTCGTACGTAGGCTACGAATGTACACGAGTGTCAGTAGCGAATAATAACATAATAATATGTAATAGCACACGACGAATGCTCAATGATAACTTACTGGAGAGTTTGCGGAGTATTCCACCGACACTATTCAGCGTTGTGAACATCTGGTTGATTAATGACGCTGCGTCGGTGCATCCTGGCTAGCAGTCGTTAATGACCACCAGAATGTAATAAGCGATTTGCGAGCGAAGGCAGGTCGAATATCTCGCGATAGGCGAGCGATTTACAAGGAACAGAGGTCGAACACCTTAGCGATTCACGAGCGAGTGCGTAATACCCCGTTTTCACGATGAAGCAAACATGTTCACGTGTAATTTTTTGAATACGTTTGCTTCATGTTTGCTTCATCGTAAACACTGCGTTATTAATTCACCACGAACGTCGTACTCTAAACGTTACGAGCGCCAGTACGCTTAGTGCAGTGAAATGAGCAAATACAACTTCGTCGTTAGTACACCAAAGTTTATCGATTTTTTTTTGTTTCAACGCAGAAGGGAAAGTAGTTTATAATGCTCTTTACCGATTGTCGATATAGCTCCATCCGTTCCAGAGATATTGTCGCTCAAATTTGAAAGTTGTTTCAACGCGCGAACTGTCGATGTTGGGTAAGTCGAAATGAGCAAACACAACTTTGTGGTTAGTAAACCCAATTCCTCCATTTTTTGCATTTAACGTGAAATAGATAGTAGATGAAATCGCCGTTAACCGAATTTTAAGGGGGCGGGGCGGTGTCCCTCAATCCGGCGGTGGTTTGATCATCATACGGCTGTGGATGAGGATTTGTGTCGGCAGAGAATTCCACTCGTGATAGATACTGCCGCAGGTCAGACAGACACTGAAGCAGTTGTTGAACCACCAGCCGCCGTCGCGGATGGACGCACAGTTATCCATGCCGCTTCGGTCGTTGTCGCGGCCATCCGTCGTGAACATCGATGATTTATCAAGGACTCTGTCGTCAAGGCCAATGCATGCAAGGCCACTGCTCTTTGTCCTCGGGACGCCTCGTAGACGAGGCCAAGTTCTCGAGGACACATCACAGTTGTCAACCGTCGTGAACATCATTCCGTCGTGTATGTAGTTGGGATCGGAATGCTGCAGATCGTTTCCAGAGTCCCCGCTGTATCCGGAAACATCGGCGGTCAGGTTTGCAGGGTGCCCCCTGAATAATCATCGAAGACTTGCGTTATATAGCAGGCTGTTTCCCGCGTTTTCGGTGTATCCGGAAATGTCCAGTCGGTACTGGTCGGTCGTCTCGTCTCCGATCTGAAAGGACCAGTACTCTGCCGAAAACCAGCGGCCATCGGAAAGCTGTTTTACCTCAACCCTCAGTCGATAGGGCTGGACACTGGTCAGAAGATGGAGTCGCTCCAGACCAAGCCAATAGTTGGAACCGAGGCTTCCGAATCCAGCTTTGTAGTCGGCCCAAGGCAACATCCAGTCGAAGCTGTCGTCTCCGTTATTCTCTTGAACGATGATCCAGCAGAAGATGGACTGCACCGAAATCGTTCCCGGCTGGGTGGGGACCGATAGATCGATGGTGGCATTGCTGGCCTGGAAACCTGTCACAACACATCAACATAATGTAAAATCCTTCCCACAGGAGGTAACACTAAAATGCACATGTACACTGCGGAAACGCAAGAACAAATCTGCAGTAGCGGAAAACTTACATGTATGCGAAAAAGCGATCTTGAGTAGGCCTATTGACCCCGCCAATTCACGGAACAGGTACTGGTAGACCTATTGTTTCTCACGCAATTTTTATGTCTTTGGGATACCCGCAGGGAATTACGATGTAGTGTTTTACTGTGTTCTTTTAATCTCGTTCGACAATCATCCTAATCTCTACAACTACTATCTACAGGTGTACTTACGTTTTCCGTGCTTGCGTATTCCAGTTCTGCAAATTTGTACTTCCGTTTTTACTGCATTTGCATTTTTGTCACCCGTACAAAATGTCCCGTTTCGCACTTGAGTTTTCCAATATAATTGTGATTTCAGCCACAAAGCAGTGCTGATCCTGTTTCCTCTACCCTCAACCAGACAACGGCGAGCACTGCGATACCACAGCCATACGGGGCCAGCGCACCATTTATATTTTATCTGTTCGCGCCCCAGCTTGCGATGGCACTCCTTACGCTTTTCCACGAAGGGACGGCCAGACTAAGTTAACCTGTTGGCAAACATAAGTTACGGATTAGCTATGTCAGTTTCTTTTCGATTTAAGATCAACTGCAAGATTAGTAATTTTTATTAAGACATTTCAGTTGAATTTATACCCGGTGGGCAAGCGCTGCAAGCAGTTGGAGTAGCATTATAGCCACGACAGCCGCAAGGCTGAGCTTCAGCCACGTCAATGCTGTCAGTGCACTCGTGATACAGTTCTCCATTGTGCGTGTACGGAAAAGAGCAGCCAGTCACACTTGCTGGTGGCGATGCATCCGGACACGTTCGAAGAGCAGCTAATTCGCACACGAACACGAGTCGTTCGTTAACGCTTTCAGCCAATGAACAATCAAGTTCTCGGCGTTGTACATCTGATTGTTAAACAAGAGCTACATACAGTGTGCCTACAAAAAGTGGCCAGCTAGAAAATCTTAAAATAACAATTGTCGACCTGCGCGAAATAAAAAGAAATTACACACACAATGTGAGATTTATCTATTCTAGATCACTAAAGCAAAATTTTATAATAATTCGTTATTTATTTTGAGAAATTTTTGTTAGTTTTTCAAAATGTTGTCACCGATCTGCGTTTCTATTACGACCTATTGGCTGTCGTCATCTACGTTGATCTACTAACAAAACGTTGTCAAAGATAAATTCAAAATGCTCAATGCTGAAAAGGATACAGTGCTAAAAAAAACTAGTGACCATTGAGGCGCTTAAACCCAAATTCCATTACGCCGACCTTCACCGAAACTTCCTCGCGGGGAAAGTCGTGAAAATCATGAAAGTCGGCGACGTGATTTGTGTCGCAGACTTTCATGATTTGTGTCCGCCACAAGTCCGCGACTTTGTCGGAAACTTGTAGCGGACTTTGTTGCAAAGTCGGCGTAATGGAATTTGGGCATTACAAAGCGACACAACTAAACTGAACTGAACTGACGCGGTTTGGTTTTTGAAGAACTGACCAATGGGCAAGCAAGACGAGCCTACTGGTCATTGATTGACGCGTACGTGAGCGTAGTCACGTAGGCCGCCGACGCCCTTAGACGGTTCCTACTGCAATGCATTACTGCTTGCCCAGTGGAAAATTCGTCACAAACTAAAGTATGCCAATTCAGTCCAGTTAAGTTTAGTTCAGTTACATCGCTCTGTACGAGCCTTCAAGAAAGTAAGTAAGTAAGTAAAGTGTAAATTTATATAACGCATAGTTGCATACTCAAAAAATCGCCATTACTTGTAGTGGCAACTGTGGGCACCGTTGTTTCTGCATCGACTGCAGTGCTTTCAAAGGGAGTTGTCGGCTCAGGCGTACTTAGCCCTAATGAGCTGGTCTGCGACTCAGTACTTGCGAACGTTGCTGGTTCAGCTGGGGCCACGGTAGGTCTACTCTCTGTATAACGCAAACGATCAGACTATAAACAAGAAGCCCATCTGTCGCTAGGATGGCCGACCGTACTAATTGTTAGTGACCTTCAAGGTCATCCAAAGTCGATGATTTTCATTTCATCTGAAAGAGCGAATGCGATTTCCCGTTAGTGATCAAGAGCAACCTTGGCCCTGCTTCTCACCGCTTCCGAGATATAGACAGTTATAGCTTAAAACATTGTATTAAAAATCGCGGCCAAACCGCTGCAGATGGAGATATGGTTACTATTAAAATCCTATAAAAAGTCGCCAGCGCTTAATCCGATGGTACCATCGCCGTACCCTACGACTTACAGTTTAGCCACAATACCGAAGGATTGCCATACCATAGTGTGTTATGACCCTTCAAGGTCATCTAAGGTCAATTATTTACATGCTATTTGAAAGCCAATATGCGACTTTTTTTATTAGTGATCAATAGCAACCTAGGCCCTATCTCGCACCGTTTAGCCACAGTACATCCGTGACAGACGGACGACGGACGACAACCATATCAAAAGCTTGATCGTTACTTAAGTACGGTCGCCTAAAATGATGCACGCGATATCAAATAAAAAGTAGCTGCATTATTGATGTAGAATTTTGCCAGAATCAGACAGGGTTTGTTAGAATCATGCTAATGTACTGGTTTACTTATGTAACGTTATCACACCTCACACGATAGTGTGAGTGTTGTAAGGACGACCTTCAAAGTCTATGAAAAAAGCAAACGTTGACCCTCAGCCAACCCAAAACCCCTAAACCGATCGTCACCAAATTTAATTGACGTGATTATGTCGTAGACGCCTACCAGCAAAAATAATTTGGGCTCAATCTGCCTAAGGGTTTTTGCTTCCCATATAGGTGAAATATACACCCCTCCGTGTTCGAAATTTACTACATTTCTTTGGTCCTTGAATTCGCCTACAGGCGAGTCCGTTAAACCGATTTTTACGCTTAATACATCAAATGATGCGGTTTTGCGCAAGGAAGTGCCTTTTTATTGTTATAAAATAATTTTTTACTTACTTATTAGAAAAATTTGAAAAAATTACAATGGCGCCTATGGGGAAAATTTAAAAATTCTTCAAACTGTCATAACTTCGGTTATGTGCAAGATAGAGTCGTAATTTTTGGTTCTAGGAGATTGTTCTCGGGGACGGCATAATTA
>Ga0056128_1004583_pt1 | contig 17299 bp, 11 predicted proteins | sample WorMetLIZISLAND2_FD_71113 | JGI IMG/M metagenome (GOLD analysis project Ga0056128, IMG submission 71113) | Marine gutless worms symbiont microbial communities from Max Planck institute for Marine Microbiology, Germany - Olavius geniculatus... ... | reverse complement strand
GTAGTCGAGTCGCGGTGTTTAAATTACTTAAAGTACTTGGCGGAGATATGCACTCTCACGAGCGCCTTCTAGTTAACTGAGTAAAGTCAATAAACTGACACCCATTTATTTTTTAAGACGTGTTGATGATATTCCATATTTATTTTACGATTATACTTATAACACCTCGTTTAGTTTCAGTGTGATTCTAGCAGTTCCAAATCGCTAGTTTGTGCTAAAGTTGCTGCTGTTGCCGCATACAGTTACACCCACCTGTTAAGTTGGCCGGTAGCGTGTCCAACTGCGAGTGGAGTCGGATGGACGGATACATGGCAGCAGAAGTGCTCCAGTGGCTGCTGCTGCTGCTGCTGCTGCTGCTAGGTGATGCTGAGCCTATTTCTGGGCGTTCGCTGCTAGCAGGTGGTGGCGCCGATCAGCACGCTAGCTGCTGCCAGTGCGTCAAGTCAACAATATTGCCTCGTTGGCGCATCAACAGCGCGGTGCCCCGGCACGTGTTATTATTAGTGCTCGCAGGGCCTCATCATCATCATCAGTGGCCCGCTCTCGGCCCGGTGACGCCCGCGCGTTATAAATGTGCCGCGCGCCAGTCCGAATAAACACACTCGCCGAAATTTGTTTGCGATAAACGCCCATATATCTGCGCATGCAATGGACCGATAACGATCCACCAGCGGTCCTCAAAGCGCCGAACGTTATCGCCGGTTTTCTAGTGTACTGTTCGATTGTTATCCATACTCTGCGATAAAATGATCATGCAATCAGCTATATGACATTTCCGTGCACACTGCACACGCAGGCCTAGGTACTACTTACGTGTTACCCAAGGCCTGGTTCAAGTTTAAGGGTAGGCCTATATGTAGTAAAAGTTTAAGCTTAACATTTAAGCGCGTTTACAAATGCGTTTTAATAAAGTTCATAAAAGTTTGCAAAGTAAGTAAAACGTTGCTGTCTCAAATATATAACATAGGCTATCCTATAAGCACACGTTCAGTTTGCTGTGCAGATTATTCACAATGGGAAAAGATAACCAAAATAAAAGTATAGTTGCCGACCCAAATGCAAGACTGCCTTATTCGAATCCCACGGAGGCAGCGATAGCAGTAATGGAGTTAGTTAACTTTGGCGGATAGTTGTAACAGCAAATTCAACGATGCCTTGCTGTTTTTCTCATTAGAGGCATGCTATTCTACCTTTATACCAAAGTACTGTACGTGTACATTGTGGGCTGTGTTTCGATGCGTAGACCACTGGCTACAGACGGAAGCAAAATGCTTCCTGGAAAAAGTATGGGAGAAGTTAAGCTGGGGATTTTTTTCAGTTGACAAATCAACAAAACAGTCATTTGCGCTGCACGTAAACGACTAAAATGTTGCCATGAAATGCGTTTTGAGAGTCCAAAATCCGTAAGAAGCTTACTTCACTCCTTCAGACCCCTAGCTGCATTACGGGGTGAAGTGGTAGAGGGAATGGGAGAGAAAAAAGGAGATGATAAGAAAGAAAAAGGAAGCATGAAAAAATAAGGAAAAGTGGGGGTAAGGGAAGAGGTCAGTGCATCTTGAGCGGAAGGTTGATATTTGGTGCTGAGGGGACGGACGCCCCTGTGTATAAAAATTGATAGATTGAATGAATGAATAAATTAATTCACAATTCGTGAATGAATTCATGAATGTATTCACAAGCGGAGCACTTGCACGTACACCACAAAAAAAACTATAAAACGACGGCAGTTACGTTACGGTTATAACAGACTGAAACATGTGGAAAACGCAAGAAAAATCTTGCGGTGCAGAGAAGTTACTTAACACGATGCTGTAGACAGCTACTCACGTACGCCTACATGTAACCTACTTATTACATTTTTTGCAAACTTTTAAAGTAAACACCTCATCGGCCAGAACAAGACTCCACGTTACAGGCACTTATGCACATTTAAAAATACTCGTCACATCGCCAGTCAACACGCAAACACTACACAGCTCGATCAACATCAAGCAACAAACGTTATGAAAATCCTGCCCCCCTCTTCCCGACTGAGCAAACTCAGTTTTACTGTCTGTTGCAACTATGGTCCAGTCTGACCAAGACCAGTTTAGCTCGGGCAGGATTTTTCATAACTGCCTTGAGTGTCTATCCTTGCCTAATTAGCCTAACTAATATTACACATTGGCAATATGCTGCCGGTTTAAATCGGCATCCTGAGGTACGAAATCAATAATACTAACATTTAACAATAATAATTATCAACAGACATTGACGACTTCAGCGGCGCTGACCAGTCCAAGAGTCTGCATAAAATATTTATTTCGGTACTGTGTGACATATATATGAGATGAAACTTGCAAAAAAACTTTCAAGTATCGAACTGAAAGTGTCTAGTGTTCTTGTTTGTGCGCAGGTCGTTCCACATCTTCGGAGCTGCAATGCTGAAGCCGCGCTCTCCGGACTTCATAGCGTTATTTGTAGGTAGCAAAGAGCATCTATAGGATACAGGCCAAACTCCATTTGCTTCAATTTACTAACGATTCTGCTTTACAACATGCTGTACAATCTACGCTACAACAGATCCGCGACTAATCGAAAGTCTACAGCAAATCCACGACAAAGTTTAGAATAGTTCGTATAAAATAAAAGCCCAGCTGTTGCTAGGATGTGCCGACCGTACCGTCTATATCCGAAAGCCAGCGTCGGACTTTCGGTCGCGGAAAGAAAACGATTTCCCAGAGTGAGTACAGTCTAATATACGCCACGGTTACGCTGCTATATCGAACGCTACAATCAACGCTATATGACACGATGCGGTAATTCGGCGCACGTGAGTGACCGGCTGCAGGCATCAATTTGCATTCAAAATTGCGGCCAAACCGCTGCAAATAGAGATATGGTTACTATTGACAGCCATTAGGAACTCATAGTCACCCTATTCAATGGTACGACGTACGGTTTAGCCACAATGCATGTGTTACAGACGTCGACGACAGAGTGAACCTGTAGGCAAACGACAGACGAGACATCGTGCCAACTGCCAAAGATGTCGCCCGAAAACTGAAAGCCTACAACAAATCCACAACATCTTGACATTGCTACAGAGCTTGCTTGTTGTCCAACAAATGCACGACACATCGATGTAGTGGAAGCTGGGCCGCTAGTGAGACTGTAAGTTGCGCTAGTCAGGCGACGGTTCATGGACACCAGCAGTAGCGCGGTCCCTCATCACGGTGAATACTCGTCTATCGTTATCACGTCTTGTACCGCGATGCACGAACACGTCCATAGGCATACTCTCCGCCCGTCTCGAGCTACATTCTACAACTGCTTCACACTGCTTCATTAATATTATTTATCCACAACATGTGAAAACAGGATATTCACAATCTACCAATTTTTATTTTCTATCGGATAAAATCGTACTCGAGGCACAAGAGATAAAAATACTACAGAAAAACACGCATCGAGCGATGGACCGAACTAAAAATGTTGTAGACGTCACTTTGCTAAGCGATTACACTTACACGCTTTTAAGCAAAACGCGCAATTGCAGATGGTAACATTGGATTACAGAACAGTTGTGCAATTATTATTTTATTTTATTAAACTAAATTATTTAATTGAAACCATGACTGACGTCCAGGCCCAAGGATAAAAGAAAGTACCGATCACGCCCTATACGTGTAGAAGTAACGTCAACGCGTTTCGTATTTTAAATTAGTGTTTCTTCAGCTACAACTGGTAAAAATTTTTGTGTAAATTGATCATCATTTGCGTGAATTATGAGAAAAACAAAAAGGGGTCCCTTTTTATGAAACACCGTGTAGTATGTTTTTAGTTGCACACCGAAGCAAGCTGCCCAAGCTGCCATTGAATGTTGCTTAACCGAAAAAAAACGTATGACGAAAAAACGTGTTGTCATTAAAACACAATTATAGCCAATTCTGCCAAATACACCATTATTTTGCCACTTACTAATGTTACATAATTAAGCCCTTAAAAACCGTGTTCAAGTGATACAAAAGTTAGGAAGTTTGACCACAGGCTTCAAGTTTGTCTTAAAAGTCTTTTCCTCATTGAACTTACACCAAAACAGGCTACGGAGTTGCCTTATTTGGTGTAAGTTCAATAATAAAAGTTGAAATTACCATACGGGATTGACGCTAAAAATTAACCAGTTCTGAAAAAACGAACAGAGTGTTCATATTTTGTCTGCTTGAAACAGTTATACCTTCGTGACGAGTCTGAGATATAGAGGCTGTTGTTAAACGCAGTAATTCTAATGTACTTGGCGGAGGGCTCTGTGAATAGCGTTCTGCGTTCGTTCCCATCCAAAGACGCCGTTTCAATCGACGGCTGGTTGCCAGTAGAAGCCCACTACATTCTGCGGTCTGCAGCATAAAACACACAAATGAATGCAGAAAAACGACGATAACGCTATATGTCCTATACGTGCTACGCACACTTGTGTCCGGAAAAAAGTAACACCCTAAACATCGTACAATAAGAAATATTTGGGAAGAAATTCTTTACATGACTTAAGTCAATGTTTAAATACAGCAGTTAAATATTCTTTGTTTTTACCGCTGGCATGTGAACTATTCAAAAACATTTTATTGAAAACCTCTTGACTCTGTGACGTACGGTTGCAAAATTATGGTGCCGTAAACTTTGTGCCGTTTTTGGACCACCCTGTATGTTCGGCATGTGCACATCTTTTCATGATTAATGACACTTTTGCTACTCTGGGACGCAGTCACGTTGCATTCACACCAGAATTGACGACATAGTTCAGAATTTAAATTCGACACTACATCGATTTCCGCCAAAATATCAATACGAGAAAAACTAAAGTTAAGTAATTTACCGTTGTTAACAGCACCAGTAAACTAAACAGAGTCAAAGACGACGCCAATACCCCGTTTACACGATCAAACAATCATCAAGCAAACAACGAGCAAACATCAAGCAAACATCGAGCACATCGAGCAAGCGTCGTGCACGTGTATTTTGAATGAATTTGCTGGATGTTTGCTCGATGATTGCTCGATGTTTGCTTGATCGTGTAAACGGGGTATAAGCCACGTGCGGACATGTATGCGACCGTCCGTCTATCGCCCACTGCTCATCAGTGAATCCGCCTACTACACTGCGTTTGGTGTGCCGTGAGACGGCGTGCCTCGCGCGACGAGCCATAAGTAGACATTTACGCAAGATATGCGTCATCTTCCATATGGTTTTTGGCGTATGGTGACCTTGATTTGTGACCCTTTGAGCCGAAAATTGGTAGCCCCGTTACTCCGTCGTGGAAAACGTTCACATCAGTTTTGGTTCTTTTTTGCCTATTTGTTCTCGAGCTAGGAGCCCATACGGGACAAACAGACACAGACAGACGGACGGACGGACCGACGGACGGCCGGACAACACCCATAATGCGGCTTGTTCGAAAGGCAGGGTCAGAGAAAACATGTGCGTCGATCGACTACCGTCATTTAAATACGCCCATAACAATAATCACAGACTGTTGAGATCGATGAAGAAAGCGGAGATGCAGGAATGTTGTGAGTCTGTGACCAGCACGCGTCGATCACTGCCGTCTATCGCACTCGTCGTCTGTATTGTTGTCGGCTGTGAACAGTCCGACCAGTACAATCGCCTACTCACATACAGTGTTACCGACAATGATGCATCAATCTATCAATCAAAGCTGACCAGTAAAATACAATATAAGCTATACCTAAAACCTAAGATAAAAACCATTAATATGTACTTGGCGGCGATGCAAACTGTTGTGGAGATAAGACGTAAACTGAGACTCCGTTCTGTTCGCCAGACGACAGCGCCATTCTCAGTGAAAGTTTCAGAGCTCTGGTCGCTTCTATTCTTGTTGCTATCGTCATCTACTAAAGTCAGCTCAAAAACACGATATGCAAATATGTATTGAAATCGTAATGAACACAAAATGCCTTTTAGTGGAGTCGACGACGATGGCTTTCGGTTTCTCATTAGCTCCAGTGCGGACTGGCTTCAAACGCATCAGTCCCCAGTACGCTGATAGTGCCGCTAGCCGAGTCCGTGAGGTAAAGCAGTCCACGTGATGAGTCCAACGCCGTCGATGACACTCTGCTGCCTGTATCGTACATGTCCACACGATAACTTGCATGACATGATCACTGACATATAGGCGCGTATGCATCTATCTAACGCAATGGACGCAACGCAAGAACAGATACCGCGCCTATGCTTGCGTTCTGGCTGGTGCGTCCCTTGCGTCAAAAAGTATGAAAGGACCTTCCCTCCGTATTCGCGTTTTCCACACACACACACACACACATCTTTATTCACCGTATTCGGTAGACAAAAAATAAACAAGGAATAAACAAAGAAATAATAAAACTTAACTAGAAGTTAACTAAGACTTAACCAAAATGTAATATAATGTCCATAGTCAAAACTCAATGCAGCAAGACAGCAGAGATGATATAAAATGTTATTACACTGGCTGAACCGTGACAAAAAAATTCTTTTACGTCTAGAAATTGCATCAGCAGCAGGTAAACAATTGAACATATTCATACATTCAGCGTTTTCCACGCCTGCAAATTTGTAGTTGCGTTTTCTGTACTGCTTTTCAGTCTTCCCAGGTAAGTGAATCTCTCGACATAGCGTCCGGGCTGTGGCTACAAACAGAAGAAGATGGCGAACTCTTGCTGCCCATTGTCCTGTCAAGGACCGGATGATCTAAATGCTAAGTAAGTGCTTCGTAATTATTAGAAACATGTCGGCCCATACCAACACATACGACATAGGTCTGATGATCAAACGTGTGACCATGCAGTGGCGTTGACAAACTAAAATTTAGAGGAAAATTGCCCTTTCTAAATTTTAGCTTGTCGGGAAAATTTCTCTTTGTCATTTTTTCAAAAATACAAAATTTAGCGCATAAATTTCATATTTTAAGAAATGTGAAAACAAGTTGAAATTTTGAACATACACTGTGTTTGATTCTCCGTCAGAAATTTGCAGCTGTTTGTTGGTAAATTGCAACCACATGCCCATACGGCACTCTTAATTTTTACGCGCCAGAGCTAGCATAGCGCGTATTAGCTATGATAATTCTGTCTTGGTGGTGTCTTGTGTCTTGTGTCTGTCACGTCCCGGTACCGTTCCAAGCCCAGGTGAGATAGAGACTTCTGGTTTTCACCATATGATAGCTTTGAGTCTTTAGTAGGCTTATTTTGTGACAAAATATCATACCACTAGGTCAAGGGTGCCCCACGAACAAGGGAAAGAAAGAGGGTCACCCCCATTAAAAAGCGTTATTTTACCGTTAGGCCTATTGGCTCGTCTAACGTGAAAATGGTTGCAGATAGGCACAGACGTGCTGCTTATCATCAAGCACTGGCGACGAGCTTTTTAGAAATGTAAACATCGATGACCTTGAATGACCTTGAACAGTCAAAATAGGGGTTTTAGTAAATTTTTCTCGATTTTGGGCTGCGACACGCATTTCAAGAGTGAATTGCGCCGAAATGGCTGGAGATAGACCAAGACAACCTGCGTATGAGATTTTCAGCATCAAGTGCATGTTGATTTTAGCAGTCCGAGTCCGGACCCTTTAGATTCAAAGAGGCCTGCGCACGCGAAAGTCAAAGAGGGGTACCCTTCTAAAAAGTGGTTATTTATACGCTGTTGTCTTGTCTAGCGTGTAAATGGTTGCAGATAAGTACACACATGCTGTTTATCATAACAAGCACAGGCGACGAGCTTCTTAAAAATGTCAACATTGATGACCTTGAACCCTAAAAATATAGATTTTATGTGATTTTTTGGCAATTTTTGGCTGCAAAATTGTGAATTGCGACGAAATGGATAGAGATAGACCAAGATGACCTGCGAACAGAAACTGCTATAGGCTCTCGCTCGTATCATGAGCATTAGCTCAGATTTCTTGTTAACCTACGACGTCGACTGAGTACGTCGGACGTTTAAGACCTGAACTACAATAATTGTCGCGATCGAAAAAGAGATCGCTAATTAAAGTGGCATTTCTTGCTATTTAAAAAGATTATTCAAGACGATCTTTTATGCTCGCAACCACACCAATCTGTGTTGTTAACTTAAAAAAGTGTTTCATGTAAATAATTGTGATACGCACCTGATTTTGACCGTTCAACAGTAGCAAGAAGCAGAAGAGTAAACGACAAAACTCTTGAACGACAATGTCAAATAGAGTAAGCTTAGAGTAGTATCACCTCTGATGTAAGCTTACTGTGTAGGCCTATATATTTTTCACAGGCTTATAATGTGGAATGAGGAAACGAAAAACAGAGCCTTGGCACAAACACCATTATTCACTGCAGTTAGACTTTGCTGACTTCATCTAAGAGTGACAGATTGTAGCTGAGATGAAATTACGCGTGTCGTTCAGTTTCACTTTCAGTTTTTACTGCCCACGCAATTAAGCGACGGCGGTAGCTAGCATCATCGACGTTTTATTTTGAAACTGTACTTGAAGATGATGTACTTTGTAGCTTTCGCTTTATGCACATATACGTCCTGTCTGTTCTTGAATGTATTCAAAGTAATATTAATAATTTCTAATGGCCTAACCATAGGCTCACGAGTCACAATAACTCATGAACGGTTGTAATTAACTTGATGAAATAGGCCTATTGCATGAACATTGTACCTTTACAACCTCGAGAAGCCCACTGAATATGAAGGTCATAGGTAAAGGTCAAGGTCTGATACGTTTTTTGCATGCGTGATACTGTGATTACCCGGAGGCAGTACCTAGCGCTTTAACCAAGCGTTGTTGAATGCTAAAGTTTACACAATAGAATAGTAATCTAAATACAAAACAATTCGGCGTTTAGCGCCATCAATTGTCACACTGTCATTATGAATCAGAAGCGCTAAGCTTAGCTACCGGTATGCGTTTGAGGCGCGGGGTAATCTCTAGTCATGACTTTCTGCAAATCTACTGCTGGTTATTGTTCTACATAACCACGCATAATCATACAAACAGGCCTAAGTTACTGATAGGGCCGAGCAAAACACAAACCCACACACACACACACACACAGTGACTACAGGCCAAAGCTGCTGTTTTCCGACGTCATTGGCCCATTACTTCTTTATCCTTACTTCTGCTAGGACTACTTGGTGACCTCGTCAGCAGCCAGGTTAGGTCTACATGTTGCTGTAATGTAGCCTATATAAACGCCCATAGTAAGTCAGCGATCACACTACAATAAACAGCTATAAGTCTAGGCTATCACTTACTGCACGTGCACTGAAGCATTACGTAGGCCTATTCAAACATGTACTGCATGATTCTGATCACATCAACGGCATAAATTTGAGCCGAACATTGGCGACAACACCTCGCCCACCATTTCAACTTATATTGCACACATGTAGGCCTATGACCAATTGACCATCAGGTATAGGCCACTACTGCTCCTTGCGCCAATAAGTCTGGTTCTTTCTAATCAATGAGAATAAGTTAACCAACCCGAAAGTTCCACAGTTAAACGCAGTGAAGTCCTACACGTTGCACTATAAAAATAAGTTATGCGCAAGTCATGTAAGTTTTGAAAGCAGGTGAAAATATTTTGTGAAAACAAGGCAAGAGTTGGGCATCCGTAGACCATATAGAGCTACTTCTGATTCTGTGTAATTGTCAGTCGCACAGTGGTCTCTGTAGGCTAATTAATCTCACACTTAACGGCGTCGCCTCGTCCTTGTATTATAGTAGTCTTAAAGACTGCTGTTAGACGTAATTGTCATAACTGCATGAAACATTTACCTAGGCCCTATTTAAAAAATAAGTTCACTGCTAAACCAAACAGTAATTTGTTTTAGTGAGATAATTTACAACCATGCCGTACCTCAGTTACTAAACATTAATAAGGCAAAATGAGAGGCGAAGTGTTCAAACATTGGTCAATGTTCATAAAGTCAAAATTGTTAATAGCTCATTAGTTTTGGACTCTGCCTCATAACTAAGCCTCAGAAAGAACACAAATCTGTGTGCTATGATCAGATAGAAACACAGAAACAGCTCAGAGAATTGTTGTGATTAAGACCAACGATATGCAAATCGACCCCAAACAACAAAAGGAACTAGATTAAAGTTGGCATAATAGTTTCAAAGATATAAAAGATTGTTACACTTGGAGCAGAACTAGAGAAGACACAGATTACTAACCAATAGAATATAAAAAACAAAGACTAATCCAGTGATTTGTAAAGTCAGAAGGTCTTCAGAATACAAAAAACCATTAAGACAGGCCATTACTAGCAAATATATATAAAGAGCTCACTCAAAAGGCAGCACATAATTGATGCACAATTATTGGTCCAAACCATCACAAATGACATGCATGCCATGCAGAAACTGCCATCTCTTAGACTCACACCTACTGCCTCTATGATAAACAATAATCACAAAACAACAATGACACGTTGACACGATGTATGTTAATCAGTAAAATGATATTATGCATTTGGTTTCAAGTACTGGTTTGATTTTCATGTTGTTTAAGATTCAAGATTAACAGCATAATTGTACAACAGTTAAGCATGTCTGCTGGTAAACAGAATAAATCTTACTCAAGCTTGACTGTTCCATGGCTCATCAACATGCCAAACAAAAAAACAACTCAACAAAAAATAAGCAAGCGTGTAAAGCACTCGTATCACCAGGATGGTCGAAGTTAACCAATGCCGAGGTTCTCAGCTGAAATCAGTGCTGATTTCTACTACCGGTACAGTACATTCACATCTGATGTTAACACAACGAACGATTAACTACGTCAGCTTCACGTTATTGTGCGTTAGTTGTTCTTGGCAAAGTAGGTCTTGCTGTCAGATACGGTGGGTTTGATGGTGTCCGAGCCTGGTTTCCAGTTTGCAGGACACACTGCAACATGCAGACACACTCGGCATCAATGGAACTGAAAAAGCAGCGCAAGCCAACATCTAGAAATCTGAGACAAACGGTAACTTCTAAAATCTAAATAAAATCTTTGTTCTCAAAAATCCCATCTTTCCATAAATTTATTGTATCCAAATTTTTCAAACTTCTGTCATAAACAGCAAAACGTTCAGTGAAAATGTCATCAAGAAAGATCGCTGCAAAGGCGAATGACAAGCCTGCAAAGTTGTAATGGTGCGACATGCAGAGACATGAGAGAATAAGCGCACACATTTCTTACATATGCTGAGATTCCACATCAATAAATACTTCGCATATAACTGAACAATTACTACAAGCTGTATCCACATTTACTCATCCATTGTATGCATAGATCTTTCTGACACCAAAAAACACCAGGCACACCACAACAGTGGTAAGAGGAAATACTGCAGCATACAAAACTATGCATAATGCAAAAGACGGACATTTTTCAGAATTCTGCTTTCAAGATATTATTGTGTTACAGAGATTCTATTACTGTTAAAATTCTGATTTTTTGTCCCTTCCAGTACTAAAGATCTGAGTTAAAGAGGTGAAAAAACAAGTTGAATGACCAGAGGTTCAAAGCGTTATCATCGCTCTCACAAAAAATTTCAAGACTTGCTAAAATAAAAAGCAAGAATGCAGACGGCCAGTCTACCTTCTCCATGCTTGTCAGTGAACTGGAATGCCTGAACCAGTCTGAAGACCTCATCGACCGAACGCCCAACTGGCAGATCATTGATGGTTATCTGACGCAGAACTCCCTTGACATCAATTATGAACAAACCTCTGAAACACAACAATTACACAACAACAATGTGTACAGTGTACATCTCCACCCTGCTAGCGTTCAGTTGTTCTTGCTCTAGCTGTTGAAAAAAGATCAGCTGCACAAACTTGCAAGATACGTAAAAAATCTGCTAATTATGAATAATTATATATAAGGCTGCAGAAAGAGTGATTATGACAAACGTATTCATTAAATACTTCTAATGATTTTTAAGAAATTATTATAATGGTTAAATTTTCAATTAATGTCATTCATCATAAAAAAGAAAATGTTATGAATAAAATACATTGACAAGCAACTAATAATGAATAAAATACATTGACAAGCAACTAATAAAAAGATTTTTTGTCAATATAATAACTATTAATTTTTAATTGAAGTCAATGAATAATTGATCTTAATGTTGCAAAGTTAATGTTAGAAATTATAACATTACCATCCTTACTAATACTGTTAACTGAAGGATGGTACATGATGATATACTAAGCCAAGATGTAGTGATTTTGCAGCCAATTACCGGAAAGCGATGCCCTCATCATCTTTCAGCACTCCGTAATCGCGTGAAACTTTCCCAGTTATGTCCGCAAGCAGTGGAATATTCATACTGCCAAGGCCTCCTTGCTTGCGTGGTGTGTTCACCCTATCACAATAAACCAACAGTTATGCACTAAAGTACAGTAAATTTTCTTAACCTATTAGAAATGCATAGCAATACAGAATAGTAATTAATTTACTATGCCCTATGTCTTCTGAATTTTATCACTAGGATTACAAATACACAAGACACAGTAACAGCAAACTGCATAAAAGTACAATTGCAGCTGTGTTATATATGACAAAGAAATCTGCAGGATGCACTAGACAGTCAAAGGTCCAACAGGCATGCTAATGCTGACGCAAAGCAAAAATTAATGAAATAGTTTGCAGCCACACTTATGCTGACCGACAAAATGATGAAAAATACTACCATTCTAACACCTCTGCAAAATAAAAGCAAGAAGAGAAAACATGAATCAATTGAATTAGAAAGTACATGGAAAAGAAATACTGACTGCAAGATACACTCACCAGGCCAGATGGCTGAAGTGGCTGTCAGTAGAGCATGCAATGAGTTCACAGCCAATGGCACGAAACTTCTCCGCGCTGTCACTGAACGCAATCAGCTCCGTAGGACAGACGAATGTGAAGTCCAGTGGGTAGAAGAACAGCACAACATATTTGCCGTTGTAATCACTCAACGAGATCTTCTTGAATTCACCGTTCACAACGGCCATCCCTTCAAAGGCAGGAGCTGGTTTGGTTGGCTGTAGAACAGACATGATGACCTCCGAGTTTCACTACAACATTCAGCACCATCCTCATCCTTAAACCAATCATACATCACATCAGATACAACTACGTCACTTATATAGAGACGCATTTTCACTAAAACCTCAGTATTCTACTGTTTGATTTTGTTAATGCCACTGGATAACTTTTGTTTGAAATTTTAGCTGCTGGTTCACACCTTTACAGACTTTGTTTAAAAACTAGGCCAAATATAAAAAAAATTCAGCCTGATCAAATTTATATATTGTTGGATGCCATATTCGCTGGACTCAGCTGAGAAGTTGACCTAAAAGTCTGAGATTTGGGAAGTGACAGAATTGTGACGTAGGCCTACAGTAAGCCAATTAGCCATTACTTTGTGAAGGCCACGCCCACTCAGCTATGTGCAGCTTCTAGACTATCGCAAGCCATCTATAATACAACGCAATTAGGAATGTGACACAACTTTTTACAACTATCCTACAGTCTTGTGCAGAACGCTCAAGACTGTAAATAGCATACTGTTCAGAGCAGACATTCGCCGTTTACGCCCACCCATGTGAGCGGAAAAACACCTAGCCAACAGTTAGACGTTGGCGAGTAATTCACAAACAGCATGTCAACGAATGAATTTTGTTGCATGTAAGTGTACGCATTATGGTACAACAACCGCCAGGTAACTGTGAAAAATTACCAGCTCGTTACCTTCAAACACACGCGACCTCTCTCCAACCTCGACAGTCACACGACACGCCTGACGGGCACTGTGCTATGAAGAATATTTATACTACACGGCACAGTGCCAAATAAGCCGCGCGGTGCCGTATCACACCGAAACAGCGTCGGGTAAATTATAGTTGGCTGTCCTCCGTCTGTCCGTCCGTCCGTCCGTCCGTCTGTAACATGTTGAGTTGATGTATGGTGGGCTCTATCTTAGTTGGTTCCTTGGAAAGTAATCATAGAAGTAATTAGCTAAAAGTCTTCGTTTTTCGGGTTCCCAATACCGCCGACAATTTTTTTGACGCACAACATGCAGCTATGCTGTAATTGGCGTCTTTGGCACGGTTGTCGTCCGTCGTCGTTTGTCCGTCGGTCACTAATATATTGTGGCTAAACGGTGCGAGATAGGGCATAGGTTTCTATATATTGAGCACTAGTGGAAGTCGCACATTGGCTTTCAAATGGCATGAAAATCATTGAACTTGGATGACCTTATTTGAAAGTGTGGTATATCAATCGTTCGGTATTGTGGTGAACGGTAATTCATAAAGAATCGACGATGGTACCATCAAATAGGGGCCGGCAACTTCTTATAGGATGTTAAGGCTATATATAAACCATGGTTAAAAGATGATAGTAACCAAAGCCTCCAGATCTGCAGCGGTTTGCCACAATTTTCAATGAAAAAATGTCAATTTTCAAGCTATAAGTGGCCGTATCTCGGAAACGGTGAGAGATAGGGCCAAGGTTACTATCAATCACTAATAGAAAGTGACATACTGTACGACCTTTCAGATTACATGAAAATCAAATTTTGAAGGTCAACTACTGCAAAAGGAACTGCATATGCTGTAGCGCGTCTTCCCTAGCGACAGCTGGGCTTTTTTGTTAATCATTACCAAGTTTTAGGCGGAATCTTAGGCCTACGTACGCTATAGCCTACCGGAGCACTGTTTTACAGTAAGCTGAAAACCTGCAACGGCCTGTGGAAAACGGTGGTATATAACGTTTGTTTTTTAATGTGCGCTATAATAAAAGGTTGCATGGTGTTTCACTATGCAACAATCGATACAGACAGACAGACGGACAATTGCCGTTCTTTGCATTAGGCCTACGCAAATACAGTGGCAGCGCCAGGTTTTTACGCGCGAAAGCAGCTACTGCTTTCAGCGCGTCTTAGCCATCGCAATTCTGTCCGTCCGTCTGTCCGTCCGTCTGTCACACGGGTGGATCAGTCAAAAACGGTGCAAGCTGGAATCACCAAATCTTCACCGTCGGCTGCTTGGAGGACTCTAATTTCAGGAACCGTAAAGCTTTTCCATAAATTCGCAGGGAGTCACCCCGAACGAAAGCGCTAAATTAGAGGGGGGTGGGCAAAATTTGCGATTTTTGGCCAATTTCAGCTACTGTATCTCAGTAACGATGCGAAATAGGGCCTAGGTTACTATTAATCATTTTCGGAAGTCGTACACTCACTTTTGATTGGCGCCGAATTCAATGACCTTGAATGATCTTGAATGACCTTAAACGCCAAAATATTGGTTTTATGGATTTTTTGGCGATTTCTGGCTGCGACACAAGTCTATATCATTCACAAGGTGGCGCCACGGAACTATCGTTATGCGATCCAGATAGAGAATTTGGTATTTGTATATTAACTTAGCGTAAACACCCCAATTTTCAGCTAATCCACTGAACCGGAACTACTACAGGCTTTTGCGCGTCTCATGAGCATTAGCTCAAATTTTTTGTTATGAGTGGGGAGGCCAAGGAGGGCCAAGGCAATTGTAAGGGGGCACACTTTTTTCACTTCGAATCATCTAGTAACTCATACCATTTCCCAGAGCACGTAAAATGTCCTGATTTAAATTTCCAGTAGGCAAGGCAAAGATACAACGATACACCAGGGAGATTTGGAAGGTAGAACTTCTAGCTAGACTATAAGCAATTGTTTTCGGCTATGGTGTTGGGTGGCACCACAGATTTAAAAATGGCGGTACAAATAATAGTGCAAGCAAAACGAGCCAAAAAATGTACCCCCAATTCTGTAAAGTGGGGTACAACAGTTTCCTCTGACATTAATTTTTTAAGCCGTTTTTTTAATTTTCTCTGACTTTTATCTGATAACTTTAAAATTTCCTGATTTTTCAGATTTTACAGGTGACTGATCACCCTGTTATTTCATATGGTGCTAAAAGCAACAACAAATTTGAGCTAATACTCACGAGACGCGCGAAAGCCTACAGCACTTCCTGTTCGCAAATTGCCTTAGTCTATCTCCAGCCATTTCGTCTCAGTTCACTCCTGAATTCGCGGCTCAGCCGAAAATTGCAAAAAAAAACAATAAAATGCGTTATTTTGGGAGTTCATGGTCTTTCAAAGTCATCATGTCAATACGATTAAAAAGCTCGTGATAGGCAGCATATATATGCCTATCTGCAACCGTTTTCATGCAACCGTCTTCACGGTAGACTTGCCAACAACGGTAAAATAACGACTTTTATTGGGTACCGCTTCATGCATGATACTTTCGTGCGCAGGTTTCCTTGAACCTAGTCGGGACTTGAACCGTTGAAATCTACGTTCAGTGCTGAAATTTTATATGCAGCTTTAATTGGTTAGGCTTAGTGGTCTATCTGTAGTAATTTAGGCGCAATTAATATTCGCGCTTGAAATGTGTCGCAGCCCAAAATCGAGAAAAAAGTCCATAAAAATATTTTAATGTTTAAAGTCATCCGAGGTCATTGTTCCTGGTGGCAATCGAAAGCCGATTTACGACTTCCTATCTTGCACCGTTTTTTGAGATACATGCGACTTATCGGCCAAAATCGCAAATTTTCCCTACCCCCTCTCATTTAGCGCCCTTGCTCGAGGTGATTCTTTTATGGAAAAGTTTTACGGATGCTGAAACTAGAGTCTTCGATTCAGGCAGCCGATGGTGAAGATTTGGTGATTCTAGCTTGCACCGTTTTTGACTGATCCACCCGTGTGACAGACGGACGAACAGACAGACAGACAGACAGAATTGCGATGGTTAAGACGCGCTGTAGCAATCTAAGCAATTCCTGTTTCGCGCGTAAAAATTGAAGTCGAATTGCATTTTCATCTTGTCACTTAGTTAACCCATTTTCATTACAAACTTCTTTCTCTAGCTATAGGACGTTTGAGTAGCGCTCTATAAACGCTCCCATTGGGTCTAACCGTGGCCGACTAACCCCATTGTGCGGTAAAAACTGTACTGTTGGAATAGTTTAATAATACAATTTGCTTGATATTTTAAGGAATGTTTACTAACTTTCTAGTTTGTTTTGCCACACTTTAAGTGAAGGTATGTAGCCTAGATACTGGTTTAGTTGTTGACGGTTAGCCTAAAGAGCAGGGTACTACACAGGGGGCTATTCTGCTTTGCGGTTATTAAAATAATTCAAAGTTTGTTCTCAGAAATAACAGGACAAGATCAATTTATTTACTGCAGCTAAGTTATCCGTAGCCTACATTTTGCTTTATGTCTGTGAAACTCAAATGGG
>Ga0056128_1004581_pt1 | contig 17302 bp, 13 predicted proteins | sample WorMetLIZISLAND2_FD_71113 | JGI IMG/M metagenome (GOLD analysis project Ga0056128, IMG submission 71113) | Marine gutless worms symbiont microbial communities from Max Planck institute for Marine Microbiology, Germany - Olavius geniculatus... ... | reverse complement strand
ATGGAAGTATGGTGAGTCAGGAAAAGGCAAATCAAGACGTGGCTGACGAAGTGAATGAGGCAGTTGATTCCAGAGATGAGGTGATGCATAGCGAAAGAAACGACTGGTAATTTTTAAAGAGGAATGAGTAGGTGGATGAGCGAGAGTGACAACAGATGAGGATCGAGTGTTACGTTGTGGCTGGAGAGAGATTAACTTATACAAGTAAGGGGGTTGAGCGGTATAAATAAGTCTAAAGGTAAGAGAGAGAATTTTGTATTCAATACGTTTATTTATTTTAAGCCAGTGAAGAGATTTAAGAATAGAAGTGATATGACTAAATTTAGGAGCTCTGACGACAGCACGAGCAAGGAAGGTTTGAATGTGTTGAGGATGATTTAATTGAGACTTAGGAAAATTATAGTATAGAGAGTTACAGTAGTCAAGTTAAGAGTGAACGATGGAAGTTGCAATAAGGCTGGCTGTTCTGGAATCAAGAAAAGGACGAATGCAACAAAGCTGACGAATGTGAGAATAGCAAGATTTAGACAGTGCAGAGATCTGATCCAAAAAATGAGGCGTTCGTCAAATATGAAGCCACGGTTACGAGCCGAGTGAGTAGTGTTAAGAGAAAAGTTATTTATTTTAGCAAGTTGTTGTTTAAGCCCAATGAGAAGAAATTCAGTCTCGGAGAAGTTAAGAGTTAGTAGTTAGCAGTCATCCAGAAAGAGATATGTTGCAAAACAGCCTGAAGGTGAGTTAGATTAGAATGGAAATCAGGTGGGCGGAAAGAGAGGAAGATCTGAGTGCCGTCTGCATAGAGATGGTGATCTAAGAAATGAGATGAAATGAGAGGGGTGGTATACAGGATGAATAGTAAAGGACCAAGAACAGAGCCGTGAGGTACACCATATAGAAAACCATGTGGGGAAGACAGACTACCAGAGCAGCGGACACGGAAAGAGCGAGATGACAAATATGATTTGAACCAGTTTAAGACAGTGCCGTAAATGTCAAACCAGGATGATAAACGAGAGAGTAGAATGTTGCGATCTATGGTGTCAAAGGCAGCAGACAGGTCAAGAAAACAGAGACATGATACTTGTTGTGAACCAATGGTATTGACGAGATGATCGTGAATGTACAAAAGAGCAGTTTCAGTGTAATGATGTTTAGAGTAGGCAGACTGGTGTGGATTAAAAAGATTATTACAACACCATCTTTGCTGGAACTGGCAAACTGGGCACCGTCGAAGGTCTGTTTATTACTCGCGACGAAGACGCAAACGGATACAGCTTGTACGCATTCGATCTGACGGCCGATCTCGGCGAAGACGACCACTTCAGTCTGGTGAGACAGAGCAGCGTACGCCTGGCGCTGAAACTCAGCCGAGCTCTGAAGGCCACGGTGACGGTGATCGCCGACGCAGAATTTGAGAACGTCATCGAGATCAATCGCAACAGAAACGTCGTTTTCAACTTTAGAGTATGAACACCAAAGAGATCGAAGGCGTTTTGAGACGTGCGCATGTTAAAGACTGACAGAGTATTCAGCGCCGACACGTTACCCTCGGAACCTCATCTACTGGTCGTCAACACTGACGATTCGCATAAACCTGGACGTCACTGGGTGTGCATGTGGGTAAACGATGGTTGCGAAACATATTTCGACTTGTTCGGACAACCGCCTAGTGCGAACTTTGAACGATATTTGTTTTTGCCAGAGTTTGTCTGTCTGTCTGTCTGTCTGTTAGCAAGATAACTCAAAAAGTTATGAAAGGATTTTTCTGAAATTTTCAGGGAATGTCGCGAATGGCAAAAACTACAAGTGGCTTATTTTTAAGAAGTGATGCGTAAGACGTAAAAAATCCTGGATTTTGAATCACTTTGAAATTTTCGTTAACGCTGCTTTCAGTGGGGCATAAAAAAACCAAATATGGTGCTGCCACCTGGCAAACAACATAGCGTCAAATCAAGGTTGTTTACGTCACGTAGAATTAGGTCAATGTGGAAAATGCAATTATAGTTTGAAACGCACTCAAAATTTCCGGTTGTTTATTTTCGTCTGACAAGCTGAACAAAAATGTGTTTTAAAGTTGTTGAAAAAAGTTTCATAGTGTTTTAATACGTTAATCAAAAAATACTTCGCAACATTAACGGCAAGTAAAATCTACATTACAATCTGACAAGCACTTGGCGGAGGTCTGCGATCTTTGACTGCTTTCTAGTTGAATAGGCGTTGTTCGTCGTAAACATTTAACCGTAGGCACTAGGCAGTTACAATGTGTAATACGTAGGTTCTGCGAACACTATTGTATTTGCTATTGCGTACTTAGAAGTAAAGGTATCAGTATGCCTAAAAAGGTAAACAGTTTTACTACGAACACTGCGCTTAATAATGCATTGGCTTATTGATTTGCATGTCGTGTGTTGAATAAATGAATGAGTAAATAAAAAAGATTTTGTGCAACAAACTCGTTTTTTATTTCTTCGCAAACACGCATACATTAATACATTAATAATAACGGAATATGTACAAGAAATGTTTACGAATTACACTTGGTATATTGTTCATCATCATCATCAATTGTACGTGTTAATGTGAGAGGGTTGGGGCAAAAACGGTTAGGCCTACGACGCGAGGAAATTTGAAAATCAAAGAAACGGTAGGATTTTATTAACGGACAAGTGCAGTCAAGCATAATAATTATTAACTGAATGCAACGCTTAAAAACATTTGCGACACACGAGTTCTGTATAATTACGGCAATGCGGCGTATGTAAATGCGACGACGACGAATTATACAGCGTTATGCATCGTCGCACGTTTTTAAAACTTGGCACAGGTGACGGCAACGGCTGATAAAAAACCATAAGTGTATATGTCACGGCAAGACGGAGAATGAGTTTGCTGTGCAGAGATTATACTTATAGAGCACTTATACATAGGTCAGGGGTAAGAAATGCATAGAATTTATGTGCATAGCACTATATAAAAATAATTGCTAGGTCGCTACACACAATTGCTTACATTAGCTAATACGCTCAGCAGCTTAGATGGAGCGCCAACGTTGTCAGCGCTACGCGCTGACAAGTTTAGCACGCTTCATTGCGTCGCAGGCCGGCTGTGCCGGCTGCGCTGGTACTGAATTGGCGTTTCAGTTTGGTGTCCTGGGAGTGGCAGTTCAGTTTAAGCTTTTTGATGCCCCATTTCAGTTTAAGGTTTTGGTTCTGTCATTTCCATTTAAGGTTTTGATTTTGTCGTCTTATTACTACTAAAGTTATAAACGCTGACGTTGACCTACCCTAAGTCAACAATGCGCGTTTTGCGTATGCCAATGCATTTGAGTGTGGGCCACGTGACTTTGCTACCGAAGAAATTTTTTCTCCCTCTCCCTAATTTCTCTCCAATCGGACTTGAGGCGCCGGGCCGACTCACGTTGGGCTTTACCGCAAATTTTTAGTTATTATTATTTATTATTATTATTACTTTTTCCGCACATCATTATGGCACCGTTATGGAAAGATAACGCCTCAAAAATAATTGGGGTCACAACCTTGACCTTTTAAGGTCACGTAACGCCATCAGTCAATGGACCATTGCACTTGGTCCGTTTCCCTCGACAAAATAGTGTTAACAAAATTTAACAATTTGTTGCGTTATATATGTGGCCAAGTACACAAAATCCATTTTTATTCGCATCGTGCCGGCAGCTGTCGTGTGGACCAAGTCGATTTAGTCCATTGTTTTGTAACTCCATTGTTTTGTACGCGGTGTGAAAATAACAATAGACCATGTCTATTTGCGTCACCGTGCGGCGGTCGGGTTTTTAGCGAAGAGCGGACCAAGTTGACTTGGCTCACTGTTACGCTAGTAGGACGTCTACACTCTGATGAAAGTAACAATGCACGAAACGTAAAATGTTTATTTCTGCACACGTTGTGTACTTCAGCGTGAAATAATTTTGGCGCTTGAAAGCTAAAGTTGAAAGCTTTTAATATCTTTTAAACAATATATAACACGACACGATTGGTCTCTAAATGACTCAAGTGCAACCATTTGAGTTATTTTGTCGAACTCTTACAAATTTATTTGCATGTACTAAGACCACTTTTATCCTATACGGCTCATTTGTAATAAAAATAGGCTTTTTATTACTAACGTACGTAGATCTTAAAAGCGCAGCGATGTGTAAAACGGCCTGAAAGTACCGCTTATTTTTCGGCCGAAATAAACCGTATATTGGGAATTGCGATGCATATACTTATTGCCGGATAGTTCGATTTGTAGAAAACATTGGCGGCATATATGTCGACGTAGTGGTTACGTAAGAGCTAAACGTAAAGATGCGACGTTTATCAGCTGCTGCGACTGTCAATGTTGTCCGGTGTCGGTTGAGTCGGTAAAGTAGAAAATCATACATGTACATTTGACCCGGAGACACGTAGTGAAAACTGACCGTGTCAACACTCAATACGAGAGTCTCATTTTTTACCTGCAATCATAACAGCAAACAAATTATCACGTGACAAAAATAATCGTACCAGAAGTGCACGAGTGTGGCGAAAGCAGTAAGAATATAAGTAGCCTGAAACTACCATCAGTTATTTTTGATAGTAATGATGTCACGGTTAAGTTATCACAATGTAGCACGGTAGTGCGTAACACTCATAAAAAGGCGACTATCGAAGTCAATGGGAAACCTTAGAGTTGGGCACCCGTAGCCTTCAAACCCCTGAATCAATCGACTTAAAATTTGACTTGGATGATTACGTCGGCGGTCTGACCCTATCGTATAGGGAAAAAAAAACAGGCAGGCTGTGGTGCAGCTGCCCAGACACAAGCCCCAATGGCTGTGTCTTCTGCTACGCCACCCGTGGCTTCTGGCAGCGATTCCTTTTCAATGGAGGTTACTCCAGCTGCTTCTGCAGCTGTTTGTTCGGCACAAAAAAACCCTAGTTTGTCCCTGTTGGCTTTCCCTGCTATGGGCGATAAGGGTGCTAGACAGTCAAAAATTTTCCCTTTTTGCATGGGTCAAAATGGTACAAATCGGCCCAGCAGGGTTGGCGGGGCAAAGGGGTGAAATATAATGTTCAACTGGGTTATTTTTTTGAACGAGTATCCAACAGAGTAGGCCTATAAAGACTCCGTTTTAAAGGAAATCTGCTACGCCTAGACCTGCCATCCACTCAACCCGTGTTTTTGGTCTAGCAAAAAAGTTATGAAAACTACATTTACCAAATTTTCAGAGATTGTAGCGAAAATTAAGGGCTAGCAGTCTGTAAAAGTTTGGGGGAATCAAACAAACCGGGGTTGTAAAGAAAAAGGAAAAGGAAAAAAATTAACCCCTCATATCTTTTCCAATAAGGGAGATAAAGGCACAATTTTTTTGCAGATGGGGCACTACCGGGCCGGTGCACAAGTAAAGTTTTAGACCGCCAAATTTTACGTGAAGTGGGGGAAAATGTTTAAAAAAATTTTTTTTTTTTCATGGGTCAAATGCGCCGTAGAGCAGATCTCAGAAACTGTAGGCGATATTAATCTACTTTATGCACCAGATTGTTAGATATAAAAAGAGGGTTCAATGCGGGGTCAAAATTTTAAAACTTAGGTCAATTTCCAAAAAATCGTTTAGCAAATGTAACCCAATTTTTCGACAAATTTTAACAAATTAAAAAAAAATTTAATTAATTCATCGGATGGCCCAGAAAGTTCTAGGTATGTATGTGAGCCAACGTTTACAGTCACTGTCATATTCGACCAAAATGCCGACCCTGACCCCCTTCCCCTAAAATATTTTCTCACATTTGGCTTCACCAAGTTTAAACCAGTGGTTCTCAAAATAGAAAATAGAAACATTTTCGACCAGTCAAAATTTAACAAAAAATAGGCTATTATTAGTAGTTTGCAGCGAGGTACAAGAATGTGGGGTGGTCAAAATATATCTGAGTATAGTAACCTCTCAAATTGACCCACCCGATTTTTTGCCAATTTTGACCAAATTTTCCAAAAATTGTCAATTATTTAAGGAAAGGCCCAGAAAGTTTTACGAGTGTATGTGGATTAATGTTCAGAGTCTTTACCACATTCAATTAAAATATTAACGCTACCGCCCCCACATTCTTAATTTTTTTCTGGGGGGGTCAAAATTTTTGTCATGTTTTTGCTTTTTGCTTAACAATATTCAACCCCTTTTTCCTTGAGATAGGTAAAAGATCGACGAAACGATATTCTAACACATGAGAAAGTATTTCCTTTTTAATAAGCCGGTACCTTGGCGTGGTGGAGAGGCTTAAGACCCTGTCTGGTTGTCGTTTTGCCAGGCAGGGTCGAACTAAATCCGGCTCACGGCTTCTGGGGATCAGGCCGTAAGGTCGAGTGTGGGTGCGGCGTCGGGGGCGGTGGCTTTTCCTGCTCGGTTCACTTGTGCGCCGGGTAGGGGTGCTGTTGCTCGTGGCGTCGCATTTCACATCTGACCACACCCGTATCCATACCTTACTCAGTGGCGACGGGTAAGGAAGACTTTTTCGCCTTCGCTGCCTTGTGAAAGGTCTCGTTGACCAAAGGCTAAGAGAGTAAACCCTGACAGAAAATCAGCCTTGGGGGCAAAACTTAAGGCAGATGTGAGGTTAAACCTCACAAATTGCCAACCCTTTTACCCTACCCTCTGGCGAAGGGTAGGGGATATTTTAGCCATATAAAACAAATATGGCAAGTTTAGATAAAGATGGCCCCCAGTACCCGGCTCATGGGGGTGCAACAATCTTCGGGGACCCTACCCTGTGTGGTGAGGCGCTAGGCTCACAGGGTGGTATGGCTACTAGTGACCCGGCTCGTAACGTTGCTCAGGGCGGTACAAGCCGTTTGGCTACCTGTGCTCCTACTCGGCCACTTAGTGATTTTGTCACTTGTGGTACGATTCCACTTCGTAAAAAGGAAAAGAAAAACCGGGCAGGCTGTGGTGCAGCTGCCCAGACACAGGCCCCAATGGCTGTGTTTTCTGCTACGCCACCCGTGGCTTCTGGCAGCAATGCCTCATCAATGGAAATTACTCCAGCTGCTTCTGCAGCTGTTTGTTTGGCACAAGAAAACCCTAGTTTGTCCCTGGTGGCTTCCCCTGCTATGGGCGATGGGGGTGCTGGACAGTCTCCGTCCTTGGATTTGGAGGAACTGTTAAAGAGATCTTCCTTCCACGGATCCTCTGGAAAAGGGGATATGGCACTAGACTCTCTACAAGAGTCAACTGTGCCTTTTGCTTCGGCCTCTTTTAGCTCTGTCGGGGAGGCTACCAGTGGGCTCTCTGGGGTTAGTACTGGCCGAAAATGGCGGAAAACAAAAGACAAAGGTTGGGCCGACGCCGCCTCAAGGTACCAAAAAAAGAAGGCCAAACGAGATACTTCTGTGGCTGCATCCTTCGCGCAGGCAAAAAAGGATGACTTGCTAGGGATAGTTCTCGTCAGGGACAATTCCTTGCAAACCTTTACTCGTGCCGAGATGGCTCGGGTTAAGACTGAACTCGGTCGCCAGGTCAATGCAGTTATCGACGCTGGCGAGAGGCTCATTCCTAGATTTACCGATTGTGGAATGCGCAATAGTCGATTTACCCTCTCCTGTGCCAACAGGGAGTCTTTTATGTGGCTTAAAACCACTCTGGACAACCTGGAGGTGGGAAAGGGTGATGGACTATTGCGTCTTCGCCTGGCTACTCCAGACGAAGTACCTAAGCTCATTCGTGCGGAGGTTTTTTTATAACCGGCGACCCACCTGGTGTGCCCCGGTTTTTGAGAAATATTTAGGCTCAGAACCCAGGTCTACACACTGAGCGCTGGGCTCTGAAGCACCAGCAGCAGACTGCTAGCAGCCAGCTGTTAATGTTTGGCATCGATCCGGAGTCAGTTGCCGCACTTGCGGCCACCAAGCCGCACAGACACCAGCTAGAAGTGACAATACCTAGCATTTGTTATGTCTGCTGGCAGTTCTGATGAACCTTACTGTCAGTAGATGTACGAACTGCTGTGTGGCCAAATATGGTGACACAGCAAGATGATGGTGCAGTCGGCTCTGACACCAGGCCGACTGATACAATTACTGCAGGGAACCAACACCGCAGTCACTCGGTAAGCAATGCTATCCAGTTTATACAGTTGAATTTACAACAGCGTCAAGCAGCTAGTGCTTTGTTAAGCAAACAAATTGCTAGGCTTAGCATGGCAGTTGTTGCTATTCAAGAACGTTGGATTAACCAAGGACGTATTCTTGGCCTAAATTCGAAAGGCTGTAGCATTTTTCACGGTTGTGGTGACAATTCACCACATACATGTATAGTCACTAAAAGAATACGCGCTATGTGTTTACCACAGTTTAGCGATAGGGACATTACTTTTATTAGTATGTCATATACGGTCAATAAACAGGACCGTACTGTTATTGTAGTTTTTGTATACATGGCTATTAAGGATGATCCACTGCTAATAATTTGCCTCTTATTATAGCCAGTGATACTAATTTTCACCACTCGCTTTGGGGTAGTAAAGATATCAATCGCCGAGGATCGATACTCAGTGAATATATTGCCACAACCATTTTGGACGTAGTTAATCGCGGGTCAGAACCTACTTTCTGTGACGGTAATAAACGTACTGTTATTGACGTAACTTTTATTAATACTTTGTTATGTGATAATGTACATGACTGGCAGGTCATGTCTATTAATACTATGCCTGATCATAGACAAATTCAGTTTGTCATTAAACGGGACAAACTGCTTCCTACTAAACGACGCGATATTAGAAACAATGACTGGGACGTCTATAACACTGAACTTTGTGCCAGAATTGGCATGTGGTTTGGCAGAGTGGACACCCCAGATGACATCGAAAGGAAGCTAGATGTCGTTAATACGGCAGTCTTAAAGTCTTTTTGGATAGCTTATTCTGAACGCAGAATTTCAGGACGGAATAAAAAAATTATGGTGGAATCGTGACCTCAAGGTTTTACGACAAAGAGCAAATCATGCCTTTTATAAGGCATATAAATCTGGTCTCGAACAAGACTGGCAATTACATCGTAACGCTCGTCGATGTTTAAAAAAGAACTTCGGCGATGCAAACGTGAATTTTGGCAAAACTTCTGCTCTCGAATAGAAGGCGTGCAGGAGTCCTCTAAAATAAACAGGATTTTTGATAGATCACCTGGTGGCAATCTAAAAATGCTACGCAAATCAGATGGCCAATGGACTACTAGTTTACCGGAGGTGTATCAACATTTGCTTGAGACACACTTTCCAGATAGTAAGAGTGAAAGTGAGAGTAGACCCTTGCACAAAATTAATAATATGCGCTGCCATAAACCTGGATGGCTGTTGTCACGCTCTCTTTATGTATTGGCAAAGATTGTTACTGTTGACCGGATAAAATGGGCAATTAGTACTGTGTCACCCTTCAAATCACCTGAAAGATATGAAATTTTTTCTGTCCTGTTACAGAAAGGAATTCATTACTTGGCAGATCCATTTCAAAGTATTTACAGAGCATATTTGCTTCTGGGACATATATACCCAAGTCATGGCGCGCTGCTCAAGTCGCATTTATCCCTAAACCTAAGAAACTTGATTACACTACAGCTAAAGCGTTTAGATCTATTAGCCTAACTTCATTTCTTTTGAAATGCATGGAGAAATTGATTGATTGTTACTTACGTAGCGGCCCTTTACTTGATCTGCCAATTCACCCTCGGCAGCATGCATTTCAGACAGGTAAATCTACTGAAAGCGCTCTTCACCAATTAGTTGGTAGAATAGAACGAGCACTCGATGCCAATGAATACTCCCTTGGGGTCTTTTTTTGATGTCGAAGGAGCTTTTAATTATACTTTTACCAGTGCGGTTAGCGAGGCTTTGGCAAGTTGGAAAGTACAAAAATTTCTAAGAACTTGGATTACTGCAAATCTCACCCACCGAACTGTTGAGGTGGTTGCTGGTACTGCTAAGATTACCATAATAACCCTATGTGATTTTCCACAGGGAAGAGCACTCTCACCATTACTGTGGTCGTTGGTTGCTGATAGAGGGAAGAGCACTCTCACCATTACTGTGGTCGTTGGTTGCTGATAGCTTAATATCGTGGTTAACCAAACAGGGAGTTTTTGCCCAAGGTTATGCAGACGATGGTGTTGTAAATGTCTGTGGTAAGGTTTTCTCGACCATGTCAGAGATTATGCAACGCATCTTATGGGGCGTTGAGGAATGGTGTAAAAAGAGAGACTTACGGGTTAATCCCGTCAAAACGGTCATAATTTTTTTACAAGAAAATATAAACTTGAATCAGTCAGGCCAGTTACCTTTTATAGTCAACAGTTAACGTTGGCTAATCAGGTTAAACACTTAGAAGTCTTTTTTGACTCCAAGCTTAACTGGAGGTTACATGTTGATGCCAAATATAAGAAGGCATTAGCTGCCCTCTATCAGCTTCGACGTGTCGCAGGCAAGACATGGGAAACCACACCCAAAGTTACTCACTGGATTTACACTGCTGTACTACACCCCATGCTGTGCTATGCAGCTGTTATTTGGTGGACACGCACTCAGTATGTTACTGTCAGTAAACAGCTTGAACATTTTCAAAGGCTGGCATGCCTGTATATAACAGGTGCTAAAAGAACAACGCCTACTGCTGCACTTGAAAATATACCAGGCATTGTACCATTGCCTGTCTATATCAAAAGGGCAGCTATGGCAGCATGTTTTCGTTTAACATTTAACTCACAGTGGGTTTAGACCACTGGCAATCATAGCAAGATCAAACGTAGCTTGGCCACAAATATATCTCTTTCCCAGCAACGGTTTGATCGTATTATTCCAAAGTTTGTGTTTGATAAAAACTACACAACCTTTGTACCAGACAAAACTGACTGGCAATACAATGGCGTCATCTTAGACGATAAGGTCGTTTGTTTTACAGATGGCTCGTGGTCTGATCATTTAGACATGGCTGGTGCTGAAGTGTATGTTTCAACCGATGAGGAAGAACTCGTTCTTCCCCTTGGTCACCACACTACTGTGTTTCAGGCTGAAGTTTATGCACTGTTAATCTGTGCTAAAATTGAAAGTCTATTGCACAAAAATAACTCTTTTATTGCAATTTGCTCTGACAGTTTGGCCGCCATAAAAGCTGTTTCGGCACACAAGGCCACTTCTGGATTAGTTGCTGATGCCATGTCTGCACTAAAGACATTAGCAATCTATAACAGTCTCCGACTCATTTGGGTACCGGGACACTGTGAAATTGCAGGAAATAAGAAAGCGGATGCGCTTGCTAAACAGGCCTCCTCCTATTATTTTACTGGTCCTGAACTATCTGTTGTTATCAGTGTATCTACCATTTACAGCTCTATTAATGAATGGACTGTACATGAACAAAACAGAATGTGGCAAGTACTATCTGGATGCAGGCAGGCTAAGTACTTCTTGCACAGAGTTAATTTTTTACGAGCACGGTATGCGTTTAGACTTTCCAGAAAGGATTTACGGATCCTAGTCGGTATACTTACTGGTCATGCAGATTTTAATCGACACCTTTCAATTACGGGTGTAAGTCAGGATTCCAAATGCCTTTTCTGTCAAGAAGATGAGGATACATCTTTACATTTCATTGCCCAGTGCAGTGCTTTAATGCTTTTCCGCAAGAATGTCCTTGGAGACTATACTATTTCGTTAGACACCTTGAGTGATATCCATTGGTTTTTCCTCTTAAAGTTTGCGAAAGCTTCCAAGAGGTTCTGTCGACCATGAGGTCTGTCGGGGTTGCGCATTGGGTTCATGAAGTGGCCTCAGCGCTGGGTGGCTGCTTATGTGGTCACCCTCCCCGCAGGTAAAGGTAAAGGTAAAAGGTAAGAGAGTATTTATAGCCATTTCCAACGACGTATAGACTTACGGGGTATTTAAAATACATTTTGGGTTCTGAGCCCCTAAAGTGACCCACTATAGGCGATTTATCGGACTTTTGACACTTTGGCGCCCTCTGTTGAACTCAGTTGTAAACTTGTAGCCTCGTAGTCGATGCCACATAATAGGCCAGGCCAAGATGAACAATGTTTGGTCCCGGCACTTTTTTGCTAGGTTTACCGTTTAGGGGCTAGAGCCAAAAACCCTCTTTTTGACCGGTTTGTCACGAAAATAAACTAAGTCAAGTTATGTGACTTTAATAACTAAAAAAAATTGTAACAAACAATTATGTCTCAGACGATTTGTTTTGATGTGGTATGTCTAGAAAATGTGCTTTTACGCCATACATTTTCGGAACCCCAACCACCCGTCAGGGCGGCCGATTTTAGTTCAAAATGTTTACTTTGGCACCACTTAGCAACCTTAGTTACAATGCCGACTGGACCATTTTCCGCATTTTTATACACAATGGTTCAGTAAAGAAAACTGCTAAGTTTTAGCTTTGTATTTAATTCCGGTCAAATTTGGCGTGTGGTTCAAAATGGCGAGAGGTCCAATTTGCTCGGCCCCTGTACAGTTTTAGAACTTCGCCGGCATGCAACGAAAGTTTGACTGGACCGATCTTTATGAATTTTTCACACGCTATTTTGTTGTCGATTCCCTCTCTGCTGTTTGGGTAACACCCTAATTCACCCGAAAAATTTTTGGGGGTAAAATTCCCATTTTTGACTGCCATTTTAGCTACCTCAGCACCGTTGTCTTATATCTGCTTTTTGTTTGAGATCGGCGTTATTTCCCCTCGACTTCGAACACGCTGAGTGTTTTACTTTTTTTGCCAAGCTCTGGAGAACACACTTTTGGGAGTATCGCCGCATTTTTTGCACTGGATAACGTATTTCGGTGGGGATTAATTTCCTAGGGGGTCTGAACATTCATCTTTTATTTTTTCTTTTTAAATCCTTTAAAACTAAAAATTTTAGGCCTATTATTAAACTTTGAAAAATTACAATTGAAAATGCTTAAAAATGGAGATGCTCATCTACAAACTACCCTTAATCGTCATCGTAGCCTCACCAAAGTGGCATAGTAAATAGGCAACGTTCCTTCGAGAATTCCAAATATTCGGTTATTTTGGACCCCCTGCCTACAGGTCACGTGACATGGCGCATGCGCAGTAAACTTTTGGCCTTTAACATGGGCAAATACAAGTTGGAGGCTTTATATCTCCCTAACAGTGCAAGATAGACGCATTGTTACAATGGACCACCAATAGGAAACCACATATGCCGAGTCGAATGGTCACGTGACCAATGACGTCACGTGACTGCAAAAATCAAACTCGTGTCTTTGAGGCCCCATATCTCCGTAATTGTGAAAGTTAGACGCATGGTTACGATAAAACAAAAATAAGAAACAACATATGCTGAGTCGCATGGTCACGTGGCCGATGATGTCACGTGATTTAAAAGGTCAAAGTCGTGACCCCATTATCTTTGAGGCGCCATATCTCCGGAACGGTGCAAGATAAACGCATGTTTACAATAGACCACTTATAGGAAGTCACCCTACCGCGAGTTAAATGGTCACGTGATTGGTTTGGTCACATTATTACTTTTAACTGACAAATTCACAATTTAATTTGCTAATAAAACAGCAAATATTAAATATAAAAAAACTTACCAGTTTACGTTACTGTGTGAGGACGATTAAGTCACACATCCAAAACAGCAAAAATCATTTACTAGGACACAGAGTGATAGAACGACGAATTGGCTGCCCTTACAAACCATGTGACGTGACCCCATTTAACCTTTTCAACTCTAGCATTATCTCGTAAGCTAATAAACGTAGTCGATGCAAATGTAATACAAATGTTTTTCAGCTGATTAAAATGTACTGCTGGTTTGTAGCTAAAAAGTCAAATTATAAACAAAGTTGAACCTAGTTTTTCAAAAGAGATTCAACATTGTTTTAAAAAAAAATCAAGTACCAACAAAAAATCTATCTAATTAATGTGCACCACAGCAACAGCGCCGCCAGTTAATCGCAATCCCTCGACTTTCTCTCTTTGTATCCAGCATGCACTGCGAAGATTCGTTTATAAAATAGTTGGGCGCTTATTTTTATATAACGTAATGTTGATTACAATTTATTTGTGTTCACTTACCTTATTTGCAGCATATGATTAAAATTTGTTTTGTTGTGTGGTATTCAGTTACAGCTGACTGTAAAATGCACGATAGCATTAGTAATCAGCTTACGCAATGCCACGCCAACGGTCGTAGTATGTTGCTAGGCAACGATTACGCACAGTGAATGTGCGTAATAATTTTTTTTCAATACAGCGCAAAGTGCTTAAAATGTTACAGACAGTCACGTAATGTAGTTTGTAACGCAAAAAAAATAGTAAGCATGCTACGACAAAAACGTACTTCCGCGCAAAGCAAACATAGAAACATAGAGAAATCGTCTTTTACAACAGCGTGGAGCTACAGTAGAAAATCTAACAATTTAATGTATAGGTCTGCGATGTGCTCAACGGTAGTTGCGTAAAGTGGAACAAAATTTCTTCCAATTTTTAACAGTTGTTAGTAGAGAAACAGATGTCAACTGACTTAGTTACTTGGCACATCTAAGATAATAGTGAATTAAATACAGCTCAACAGCCGTGACTGAGCAGTGTTGCAATAATATGAGCATGTTCCAGAACATACTCAGCATTTTGTTCCAATTAGAGAAACCATAGCTGTTCCATTCAGCGCAATTTAAAAACATTTTACAAATTACTGTGCAGCAGCACAGCCGTTGTTTACATCACATTATCGCTCACACACACGACACCGATAAACATCCAGTGTGCACAGCATTAGCGGCTACGAGGTCACTTCACAAATACGGCGTGTGCCATTCTCACTACAGGTGCTGCATTTAAGGTCGTAAGCCTATCAATCGAAAATCAACAAAAAATCGAAAGAAAAACTACCGTAAAATACTAATTATTTTTTTACTTTCAGTAAGCAGCTCATAGATTTCGAGTAAGTAAAGTGCTCCAATCAAGGAACTGTTCCAATTCAGGCAACTTTTCCTTATTAACTTACGGGATAATGCGAAGTGGAAAACTTTAAATGGGGTCACGTCACATAGTTTGTAAGCGCAGCCAGTTCGTTGTTCTATCACTCTGTGTCCTAGTAAAATGATTACCTCCGCCAAAAAGGTTATGTTTTTGCCAGAGTTTGTCTGTCTGTCTGACTGTTAGCAAAATAACTCAAAAAGTTATGAAAGAATCTTGCTGAAATTTTCAGCAAATGTCGGAAATGAAAAACGCTGCAAGTGGTTCAATTTTGGGGGTGATGCGTGAGAAATCCTGTATTTTGGGTTACTTTGTATTTTTTGTTAACATTGCTTTCAATAGGGCATAAAAAACCGAATATGGTGCTGTCACCTTCCGAACAACAACAACAACAATATTTATTTGGAAAAAGCAACCAGGCTGCCAGAAAGGGCACAGGCCCATTAAAGCTAACCACCCAAAAGTCAACGAAGGAAAACACAATACATACACAAAAAAACATACAAAACAGATATATGCTGAGTATATCCACTTAAAATGTCTAAATCATATCATTTACAATAAGCCTACGTCAAAACCAATTAAACCATTACAACACGCCATTTATAAACTATTGATCATGTCGTCATTCAGTATATAAATTATTATACAAGTAAACTTTAATCTTGGATATATTACATAGTTGCAATTTGTAGTTATGATTTTTGTTAGCATATTTGCCAAAGATACTGTAAGACGTTTTGTCAATACTCAAACTTAATTTATTAGCAGCAAACCAATTACTAAGTTATAATAAATTGTTATTAGCTTTATTAATCGTTTCTTCCAGTGATTTACCAGTGACAAAAATGTTAGTATCATCTGCAAATAATTTAATACAAAAATCTGGAGCACAATTTTGAATATCATTAACATATAATAAGAATAATAAAAGACCTAATACCGATCCTTGGGGAACTCCACATGTTACAGAACCAAAATTAAACACATTATCACCAACTGTTACAAACTGCTGTCGATTAGTTAAATAATCACTAAACCAATTTAGTACTATTTCGCGAATGCCATAGTTATGTAATTTACACAGTAAAATGCCATGATCAACAGTAACAAATGCCTTTTATAAGTCGAGGTAAACACCAACTGTAACATTTTTAATATCAAGATTATTATACACATTATCAAGCATTAGCAATTGGCAAGTTCAAGTAACAAGGTCAGGCTGCAAAAACTTGTAAAGGAACGTATGAAAACACAGGTCTAGAGAACAGCTGACTCAGATTCAGGAAACACTCCAAAAGCGACTTTTATTACGTAGAACTCGTCGAATGCAACACTCATACCGTCCGAGCAAGAAGAAGTGAGTCCATCAACTAGACAGACGGCGCTATAGTTATAGCCTACCAGTGACGTCATAAGGCGTGTACTTTCGGAAGCCTACCCGGCCGAGTTCCTGGCTAGGGCCGTAGCCAGGTAACGAACAAACACATTCTTAAGCCCCTCCTTCAGGCGGATACGAACCGACAAGATGACCTTTTAAAGAGCGATGACAGTATCGCTCGTGGCTCTAACCTGCACAGACTATTCCTAGAAACTAAGCTTAGCTACGACCTTCACCTTAGTTTTTATGAGTAGCTGGCGTTCCAACCACCAAGGACGCCTCGCTATACGAAGCTTATAGCACCAAATGACCTAACGCGAAAACATACCATGCAAAGCCAGTAGCTGCTTAGCTATACGGTGAAAAAGCTTTTCTCCATTTTTTCCCTGCTTGAAAATGATTTTTGTCCGCGAAAATCGAAGTGGGCTACCAGGAAATCTACGACAAAATAATGTATAACTTCGAACTAGAGATAAAGTCCATGAATACTAGCAACTAAGACGTCACTCAAACTAACCTACAAATGTTTATGATGCCTTAATGTGGAGTTGAAAAAATGTTCATAATAAGAAAAGACAAAATAAAAAATAATGTCCAACAAATAACATGTTATACAGTACAGTCTTGTCCATATGGGGATAGGTTACAGGATGCAGAAAGCATTAACTAGCTGGCCTCGTCGACGCAGTGGTGATATAACGTCAAAAAGAATCGTTGACGACGCAGCGAACAAGTAGTACGCCGATGGCGTGCGTCGATGCTAACTACACTGTCTCCGTCGACGAGCCAGAGTGTACACATCGAATTACGTAAGCACAAAACTAGGCAAATCCACAACACTTCAAACAACAGTAAATGTGTTCTACAAGTGTAACATTAAGTTACATGATGCCTCTAATGATAATAATGATGAAACAACACATAATTATAT
>Ga0056128_1004580_pt1 | contig 17303 bp, 11 predicted proteins | sample WorMetLIZISLAND2_FD_71113 | JGI IMG/M metagenome (GOLD analysis project Ga0056128, IMG submission 71113) | Marine gutless worms symbiont microbial communities from Max Planck institute for Marine Microbiology, Germany - Olavius geniculatus... ... | reverse complement strand
TGACTAGTATACTTGGTATTTGTTCTGACATTTAATTGTTTAGTTCATAATTGAGTATGTACCATAATCACGGTTACATAAAATAAAAAAATGCCTAAGGTAAAAAGTAGCGATTGATTTGCAGTTTAATGTTTTTATAAGGTTTCTATAATGTTTTTATAAAAGTATAAACAACATGTTCTTAATGTTTTAATTGCAAATAAATGTTTTTAACATCTATGGTTAACCTCACGACGCCGTTATACACTCGTACAAAAATTGAAACGCCGTGTTAAAGTGTTCAGCACGACTACACTGTGAGGCATAAAAACACACACAAAAAATTGTCGATCGTAACTTGAACATTGATTATCAGATTTTTATAATTTTTGTATGAATATTCCAGACACAACTGGCCATCACCTGGCCATTTATGTTACCTCCTCACCGAATGTCTGTTTTTGCACTACCTGGGGAAAACAAAACAAGCAAAATATTACATTTTTAATTAATGCAAAGTGTTTATGTAGTCGTGCTGCACACTTTAACACCGCTTTTCAATTTTTATGCATCAGCCGGCAGTGCGCCGTGCTTTGTAGACGAAAATGCGTTATTTCGTAGACGGATGCAGATTTTTTACGCGAAATATTGGGGCGCGGTTCGGGCGACATCAGAGAAACACGGGCGTCGGTACGACGTACGTAGAGAGAACCAAAGTAAATAAGTAAAAAAGGAGTCTCGTTTGTATTCGCCTAGTCGCAGCAACAATTTGCAGTTGCATGTTTTGGCTAAGAATTTAACTCTCGAATTTTCTTTTCAGCTGGGATCGTATTTGACACACTAGACCTTAGATGTGTTATTGCCGAATCTGTCGAACGGTTTATAAAAAGGGCACGGATGTGACAGGCAGACGACAGACGACAGACGACAAATATGTAAGGCTATACGAAATCGCTTACTCTAAAACATTATGCCTCCAGCAAGTACAGTAGGCCTATAACGGTGACAAATGCATCGCTTCCACCTCAGAGATTTCGCAGATCAGAAACGGCGCCAGGTTTTCAGAGCGAGGGGGTCCAGTTCATAGTTGTCGATTTACCGCCACTAACCCCACCCCCTTCATCTATCCAAAACGCACGAATTTCAAATTTGCGCGAATCTCATGGGTCGTCCTGTTGGAGGCTAGGGGGTCCGGATCCCTGGACCCCCCGCCGCCGCCCCTGCCGCAGCTCCTGGAGTTCTGTGGATCTGAGTCCATGGACGGCACACCTTCTCTGCTCGTATATTTTTATTTGCTGAAATAGTCGTACGTATGAAATAGCCGTGAGACATGTTTATGCAAATGAGCCACGGCGCAGAAGCTACATGTATGTATACATAGCGGTGCTACACAGCGAATGGGTTTATTGCGTTTAATTGTTGGACTTCGCCAGCCACCAGACATGCATTGAGTGAATAACTGTTAACATCGCATCGGGCATTATTATGACGAAGAACACTAATGATCAAGCTCAGGTTTGAACGATTTCTGACACCGTACAGTAGTAAAAAACATCTAAGGCTTGTAACGATAAATTTTAATAGTTAACGTTCTCCGAAATTAATGTTCATGTAATTAATTTGGATTTAAACCTAACCGTGATAATTGTTCGAGATAATGTTATTTGTCATAACATCTTTAGAAAATTTTAATCAGCTGCCACGAATGCACTCAAATATTATTGTAGCCTTAGTGAACGCTTTAGTGGCCTAATTGTTTGTGGTAAAAAAAACAATTAAAATTTAATGAATCGTTAACATTTTTAATGATTAATCGTGCGATTAACAGTTAATTTCGAAAACCATGGAAAAAACGAAAAATTAAAATATAAAGTTTTTTAACAGAAAGCTCGCAGACGTTCTGCAGTTCAAACTCTCACCAAGGACTCTGTACGGTTATAAATCGCAATATTTGACCTGATCGTAATGTGATCGCCACCAAAATCTATGAACATTATTGTTGTTTAAAACGTTCCCCATTTGTCCGAAAATTTAGCAAAGTCAGTTAATAACGTTTTGTGTAGTTTCACGTAGAAACAGGCACATAATTGGCGACTGTGCTCACGTATAATTTTCATTAAGCGAAAATATGACATCGTTCTTCGTTTGCCGATGTAACTTCTCCACAATGTAAATATTAATTGGCAAATGTTACAAGAAAGCCTAGCTAACGCAAAGGAAAACGCGCGACAGCAGTGCATGTTTGAAGGCCCACTTCCAACAAAATCTAAACTCACCGATCCCAGCAACTGACGTTGGGTATGATGCATTCACAAACACCAGATGGCGCTACGGTCTCGCGTGGTTGCTGCCGTTCGAGTGGCCGAATGTGAGTATTTTGAAGGGGTACCCAAGTTTCACGCCCCCGTACGCAGAATTTTTTGAATGCAGAGGGGCAAAAATTAAACTATAGTGAAAACTAAATTTAATGCTGAAAGTTTCATACGCAGGCTGTTCGAGTGTATCTCTAGCGATTTCGGCGCAATTCGCACTTGAAATGTGTGTCGCAGCCAAAAATCGCCAAAAATCTATAAAAACCTCGATTTTGGCGTTCAAAGTCATCCAAGGTCGTTGCTTTCGGTGCCAATCGAGAGCCAGTGTACGACTTCCTATTAGTGATTAACAGTAACCTAGGCCTTATCTTGCACCGTTTCTGAGATATAGCAGCTTATTGGCTGAAAATCGCAAATTTTCCCCATCTTCCTCTCACTTAATGCTTTCGCTGTCCCCTTTCTTATTTATGGAAAAGCTTTACGGATCCTAAAACTAGAGTTTTCCAGGCAGCCGACGGTAAAGATTTGGTGATCCTAGCTTGCACCGTTTTTGACTGATCCACCCGTGTGGCAGACAGACAGACGGAAAGACAGAATTGCGATGGCTAAGACGCGCTATAGAAATTCAGTGCTGTCGCGCGTAAAAATTGTTCAAACAGTATTTACAACTATATGTATACGTGATAATTAAAATAGATGTTGTTTGCAAATGTTATTTTTTGCGTGCGAGAAGCGGTCCGTTGAGATGGAGGGAACGCGGATTAATTCATCACACAGTAGCACCGATGACCGAGGCCATTGGGGCAGTTCTGTCGAGTTTATTCTCGCCTGTCTCGGTTATGCCGTCGGACTCGGCAACGTCTGGCGATTTCCTTACCTCGTCTACAAGAACGGCGGAGGTATAGGCCTAGCACTAAAAGCATTTACAGGGACACAAATAATAGAGGGCTTACATGTATATGCTATCTAAAATGTCCATCAAAAAATCACTGATTTCGTTTCGCTCAAATTTCTAATTTTCCTTTAGCCTACATTTTGTCTAAAGTTGTGATTTTTTTCTTGTTGAAAATGCTAAATTTCGCAATCGTTTTCGTTCGTTTTTTTGGTACAAGACAAATTCACTGTGTCTCAAATTATTCAACTTCACATAGGCGTAAACGATACAGGCTGTCTGTAGCTACATACACGCCGTTTTAAAATAGTGAGGCGCTACCGCCGTCCAATTCGTACATTATCAAGAAACGAGTAAAAAAAATTCGAATATGGAATTAATCGTTAGTTAAGGATTTATGTTTTTTTAAAAATCAAGTTACTTTGTTTATATCTTTTGTTACATTATGATCAATAAAGATGAATGTTTTTTAAAGTAATTAGAATGTAAGCTGGATTGAAAGCTCAAGCATTCTGTGCTGATAATTATTTCAGGCGCGTTTTTAATTCCTTTTATGATAATGATGCTATTCGTCGGTCTTCCTGTATTCTTCTTGGAGCTCATCGTCGGTCAGTACTCAGCCGCTGGACCACTCAACATCTGGGCCATCTCTCCCCTATTCAGAGGTCAGTAGATGTCTGAGATTCACGAAATTCTGCATGTCCCGGTCATGCGGCGGTCATCTAGGCTTTATCTCTCCCATAACCGTCGTTTTCTTAATTTTTATATTATACATAACAGGACTTTTCATTTTGATTTACCTTATTTTATTTATCGTTTAATATATTTTAGTTATTTTGAGTTTGTGCTAGATCAAACTGACAGCTTGCCCAAATTATTGAGGCTATCATAGTAATCGTGCAAACTTTCGTATTCAAACTGGGGCCGACGCTACCGCGCCACGAATTGCCTTTTTTCAGGAGTTCGCTTAACCTTTCGCTGTTCGCTTTATTCCGTCATAACAATCTTTTGTAGACTTATTGTAGCCTACGTTTAGTATTTTGTGTTCGCATCTGTCGTTGTTTTTAAAACTTTTTAGTGTTTTAATGCTCACACGGTGCTTCGACGGGCACTGCTAAACCAAGTGACGCCGGTTGTGCGGCTGTGTTACCGCAGGAGTCGGCGTAGGAATGGTCGCGATAGCCGTCATAAACAGCATCTTCTATCCAATGCTGATGGCCTGGGCGCTCTACTACATGTTCGCCTCGTGGCAGGCGCGCTTGCCTTGGTACGACTGCGACAACTCCTTCAATACGCCGTGTCAGTGCAAAACAAAGTGAATCAGATACACAGTAGACCATGATGTATATCGCGTTTTCTCAACTTCCGGGTATTATATAGCCTACTTAACTATAGATACAATGTTCGGATTTCGTGTTATATTCATAGCGGTATTCTTAGTCTACTTTCGCAACCCAAGAAACTTTTTAAAAGATTAAAAAGGTTGAAAGTTGTGTGTAGCTCTCTATGGGAAACCCATCGCAGAGTCACGGACCGTCTCCTGCCATAAGCCTGTGGGGTCACATAGTGTTAGGCTCTGTCTTTCACCCAACACAGGTAAATGTATCCTTCCTTAACCCCGTTAGCCAGACAGGTCATTACTCGATTTAACTACCCCGGAGGGATAAATGGCTGAGTTGACCTTGGTATTTGTTGATATCTATAGTTTATCTGTCCGACGACAGTCATTCGTCCAAATAATAAGCACCTGATAAAGTCAAACCCACGAGCTGTCGATCATAAGTCTGATACCTTAACCGGCGTTGCGCCACCAAGCCATAACTAGGCCTATGTATGTGTGGTGCACAGTCTGTTACACGAAGCGAGAGGCTGAAACGTGCGAGAGCGCGTCGTCTGACAACCGTTGGTTCAATGGCACGTGCTACAATACTTCCTTTTCCTGGCTGCTGGAACAAATCTCGCATCAAATCAGCGCTACCGAAGAATACTTCAAGTCGGTTTTGTTTCAGCTTATAAATAATAATAGTAATAATAAAGCATATTTATACACGGCGCCTAAAAGCAGAAGTCACAGGGGAAGGGGGCGTCAATAGTTGCCTTGTGGGATTTATGGCTAACCGATTAATCTGTCGTTAAGTCTCTACCACACAGAAGTGAAAGTCGCAGACACACATGTCGCTTGTCGAGATGATTGCAACAAATCCATTTGTGTCGCTGTAATAGAATTTTAATGCACGGGCAGAGTCCGCTACAACGTCTGCAACAAAATGTCTCAAAGTCGGCATGATGGAATTTGGGCTTAAACTGCACACACGTGAGTTTAGCTGATTGCTGAAAACTAATTTAAATCGATCCTAGTCTTTTTAGTCTCTGCTATCAAAAACAGTGCGTATGTACGATCAATATCTGATGATTGGTGATTGACGATTGACGATGAAATGGCAGTTATAACAATAACGAACGAAATATTTCGCATGTTATTCACGTTTCCTAAACATTGCCCACGTGAATTCGACGAAAAATGCAGTATTTTTAGTTGCAGAAGTACAGCTAAAGTGTACACGTGTAAAACTAAAACTAGAAAAAAACTATAAACCAAAATACGTCGGTTGAATGCCGACATATTATGCGTCCGTCTGCTGCGCAACGTTAACCAAAACCAAACTTTAGCCCTGACTTTTGATCTTCTGCACTGAAAATTTAAAATTAGCTCACCGGTTTTCTTGCTTATCGAAACGCTTACACTAATTTTGTTGTTTTTTATGTGCTGTACTTTTCCAGTAATGGGCCCGTACGGGCTAGCCAGAAGGACGAACGGACGGACGGACAGGCAGTACTCGTAATACGGCCTATTAGTGCGGTGACGTAATAGAATGTGGTTGGGCGTGTAGTAACAGAGTGCTGGACAGAAGTGACTCGATTAACGACACGGGCTACATGAAGTGGGACCTGTGTCTGGTGCTGCTGATGGCTTGGATTCTTTGCTGCCTTGGAGTTATCAAAGGCGTCAGATCCTCAGGCAAGGTATACCTAATCTACCACTCAATCAATCCAGTCAGGTGCTGACTTCGGGTCAGCAAAGATTAGGCGCCTATTTTTGGTTAGTGGATTAATGTTTACTTGATTTTTTTCTTCGAGACAGCGGTTGTTAGCACCGTTTTTCGCTTGTCGATATTTGTATCCGTCCCAGAGATAGGCCTACTTGCGATTTAAGTCGAAAGTTGTCCTAAATCGCTCAGAATTACGGACGACGCTCCTAGCCCCTATTTTTGGCGGAGGGTGACGCAGTCGGGTGTGGGGTTTCAAACAATATCTCAAGAAGTAGGGGCCTACAGTGTATAGAAGGTTGGCCGAAAAAAACATGATGCAAACTTTTTACTCCTCGCGCGCTACGTTCCTAACGTAGTGAACAGGAGTATATGAGATCAATGTAATATTGAGTACCGACCGTCGACCGACCGACCGACCGACCAACGATCGATCTTTGCTTTTGGTAAAGCCTTCTTGGAAGATCTTCAAACGACCATATTTCCACAACGGTGCCAGATAGAGGCATGCGTTGAGGTATAACAAAACAAACGGCAACTAGCGTCATCGACCATTATTGAAAATTTTTCCTCTTAGTTCCTAAAATCTAGCAATATTTTATGAACTTTGGGAAGACAATTTCCAATAACGACCTCGACGCCAGTCACTATTAGTATACTATTAAACGGGTCTTAATAAGACGCCGGGTCTCTACTACAAGCCGAAAGGAACGAAAAAGCTCTTAAAAATACAAAAAATGATGCGCGCGAGGAGTACATTACATTGGTCACTATCTAATAATATTTTTTTTGTTTTTCATATTTTTTCTAAAGATTGGCTGATTTTCAAGTTTCTATCACCAGCACACTCTGAGAAATTTGCAGTAAAGTGATCTTTAAATGTCCCACCATGCAGATAGGTCAGAAGTAAAAACCACCTTGTGTGTGGGTACTGTACAGTGTGGTGGAAAGTTGATGCCCGCGTATACAGTTCTGAGTTTTGGTCTAAAGTTTTGCTGAGAACCACAGTGACAATAGAGTCTTGTTCGCATTTTTATTCCAGACCCATAGCGTGTAAATGGGGCGACTGAAAATGAAGGACCGGCCTGTCAAATTCAAGACATTGAAAATGGCGGACGTTTTTCAACTATGGCTTTTTTCGTAATCCTTCTTTTTCAGGCCTTGCAAATTCAGCGTTTTTTGTGTAAATTAGGCTACTTTTCTTGATAATCACTGGCCAAATACATTACAATGTAACACTGTTCAGGTGGTCTATTTCACAGCAACGTTTCCGTACGTGATCCTAACGATACTTCTCATCCGCGGCGCTTTGTTGCCGGGAGCGCTGCAAGGAGTCAAGTTCTACATGATACCAGACTGGCAGAAACTCGCCACACCAAAGGTTACTTACTGAAACTCAGCATGCGCTATTTTACTTCGCTCTTTTACTTAGGTTTATGACACCAAAAAAAGTTAGCTGCATGCAGTGTAAATTAAGTACGAAATGCGTAGTATAATACTCGAAGAAATGAGTGATCAAATCAAGTGCATTTTTGTGAGCAGCTATTCTAGAAAATGCAGAGAAATATCGATAACAAAATATCTCTGTTACCAATATGGCGTTACATAAGTAAACCTCTCTGTTGCTGTACATTTGCGTAACCCTAACATACAACATTTGATTCTGGGGAAATTTTACATCAACAATGCATAATTTATTGGCAATTAAAAAGCTAAATTGTAGGCAAATCTGCCAAAACAAAGGTAGGTACAGTGGCTTTTGGGAAGTCACCCCAAAACACTTTAGTTTTTGGCGTTTGTGGATGACGATAAACACAAGGATCTGAAAACTGAAATACTTTGAAATGACTTCACAAATGCCGCTGTAACTATTGCCTGCTTTGGCAATTTAAATAAAATTTGGCATATTCATTGCCAATAGATGGTGCATTGTTGATTAGGCAGAATCGGATGTTGTTTGTTGGAGTTACGCAAATATACACTAACAAAGGAGTTTACTTATTTAACGCCATATTGGCAACGGGAATATTTTGCTTAACTTAACTAATAATTAATATTTTTTTGAAAACCAAATTTAGTGTTTCATTTAGAAATTTATCAACGATTGAGTGTACGAAATTTTGTTTAGATTCATTCAGATTTGAGATTTTTATTGTATAATGTTTAGGGGGTTACTTTTTTTCAGACACAGTGTAAGCAGATCTATAGAGCCTACAACCAACGCCGATTGCTATTAACCCGGCGCTGCGCTACATTCATCAAATGAACCGTGTGAACTCTCAGAATACCAAAGAATACCAGAATACCAGAAGGACAGAATAGATGTGCCATGACGATAGCACCACAAACATTGTCTCGTCTGTGTACGGTTAAACTATTGCGTTTCCAACTCACAAATAAGCCTATGTACAAAAAGGACAGACGGACGGAGAGACAGACGGACAGACAGCAGTGAGTATTGCGGTCTAGTACAGTGTGAGGGTGCTGCCTAATGTATCATACAGGTATGGGCAGACGCAGCGGGTCAGGTGTTCTTCTCGCTGAGTGTCGGCGGCGGTGGTCTCATGACTTTCGCCAGCTACAATCGCTTTCACAATAACATCTTTCGGTTTGTTTTGCCGCTTTTTACCGACTGCGTGAGTGAGTGAGTCACACAGCTTCAGTCAGTAAAATAAGTCATTTTAATAGCTGTAGAATCAGTAATTGCTCACTGGTAATAAAAAACTCAATGCATAGCAGTTTTAATTTTTAAACCTTTGTTTAACTCCAGAAGAGCTAAACGTATGGGAGTATCCTGGGACGACATCTGTCTCATGGCAACAGGCAGAGAAGGGTGAAAGAAATGGACTGCCCAGTGTGCTGGTCATAAGGAAAAAAGTAAGGTCCATAATTTAATTGACTAATTGACTTATCTTAACTCGTAACCAGGCCCGTCAAGAGGGGGGTTAGGAGGTGAGTTACCCCGGGCCCCGCAACGTTTGGGGGCTCCGCCGTCGCTCAAAAATATAAAATACACCAAAACACGCCGTTTAAAAATTTAAAAAAAATTTCCACAGGGGCCCCATGAAAATGTTTTCTTGGGCCTTGCTGTGGCTCTCGACGGGCCTGTCCGTGACTGATATGACACACACGCGAAATCCTTGACTTCCGAAATATAACTTATGACCCGCTTACCTATATTATCAGACATAATAATTATTTATGTAAAAACTGTTCAGTTTATATACAGTGTAAGGGTGACATCATGTTTGTAGATATGAAACAGCACAAATCACAATTTAATAATTCAAACTTTACCATTATACAGTCAGCAAAGTTTTTCTGACATTGTGTCATATGAGCCATTGTGCATTAAAATTAATTCAGTCGTTTTTTCCTGTAGAAGACGGCGAGAAAAAAAGGAAAGGAAAGGGAATGGAAGGAAAGGCACAAAAAATCACGCAAGCGTTATATTTCATTTATTCGTGGTAAGCCCCCGTGAACGGATTTTTACCAAATTTTGCGAATCAGGAGACATGCCGGACGTAATCACCTGTGCAAATTTTGGTTTGGAAAAATTAAGGGGTTTGGGATATACGGATAGTCCAATTTTGGGTTCTCCCACTGAAATGGCTGGTCACCCTTACAACAGTGCTGCGCTACCGCGCAGCCTGTGATGCATCACAGAACAATACGAAAACATCGTTCCTGTGTATTATGATATGTACGCGTTCATGTTTAATGTAGCGACGCGCTGTTGGTCGTGGCGTTGGACGCACTGACCAGCATCTTCGCGGGCTTTGCCATCTTCTCAATCATCGGTCATCTCGCTCACACACTCAACAAGCAGGTCAAAGACGTCGTTAAAGCTGGTAGGTCTACACGGTAGCCTATCGAGTGCTTCTAAACTGTGTCCACTGTTCCTCCCGAAACGTCATACTTTGTCATTTGTCCATATCGTTGTTAAGTGTTGATCAATTTGGACCGAACACCATTCTTTCACTGTCACACTTACTCGACATTTGCAGTAAGACTGTCACCAGACTTTAAGGCGCGTACAGAGCGACGTAACTGAACTGAACTGAACTGACACGGTTTAATTTTTGACGAACTGACCAATGGGCAAACAGTAATGCATTGCAGCAGGCAACATCTAACGGCATTGGTGGCCTCTGTGACTACGCGCACGTACGCGTCAACCAGTGACCAGCTGGCTCGCCTTGCGTGCCTGTTGGCCATTTCGTCGAAAACAAAACCGTGTCAGTTCAGTTCAGTTCAGTTAGGAACGCGAATGTCGTTTCAGACTTTTAACACTAAATAACGTTGCTTATAAATATGAAAAGTCGTTTACGGCGAAGTGCTCTTTTTCCGTTTAACATAGACCTGGCAGCCGAAGCCGCAAAAGCTGAGCCGCAAAATGTTCGAGCCTAGCCGCATTTTGTTGGAGCCGCCGCCGCAAAATATCCGAGCCGAGTCGCTCAAGCCGCAAAATGTTCCAGGTTTTATTTCTAAACTGTCTGTAATATTCATTTATTCATCTTTAAGTTGTAAGGTGTAAGATTCGTCGCTCTGGAATCTGGATGCGTCGCAAGAGCTGCTCCTGCATTCTACCCGTTATGCCTATCTGTGAGCATTCTGCTGCTGTTGGGCGGACATTTTGGTGGAATCACATCCGAAAATTAACCTGGCAACTATAACAGTGTGAGGAAATGAGCAAGCGACATCATCGTCATCAGTGTCTGGAACCTGCAAACAAGAAGCTACGACTGCTGGAGAATCTGGAGTCTGACGACGGCGATGGAAATGGTTCCACGAACAGTAGCATCATGCAAAAGTGGCAGCTTACTTAGGCTTAACAATGCTCAGGAAAGACGAAAATATGTCAGTTATACTCTACTGAAGACGTCATGCCAACACATATCCGAACCTAAGCCGTATTTTGAAAGTTTATTTGGCATTAAGCGCGTCTTCCGTACCGGTCGACAGCATGTTCTCTGTCGCTGGCCTTGTCAAGAATTCGCGACGTTCCGCAATTTCGCCGCGCCGTCTCAATCGTGTCTGCTTTGTGCATGACAACTACGCTAATTTATTTTCGATTAAATAACTATAATCAAATAACAATAATGGTACTAGTTGTCATGCACGAAAGCAGATACGGCGACGATTCACGATATGACGATATTAATTACCAATCATGCCATCAGACGGTGCGGCGCGATTGATGAGCGTCACAGGTCTATGAAACTTTGTGTACAATGTGACATCACTGATTTAACAGTTAGGCTGGCTGATCTAATTAGTACTATGTACCATGGTTTGTGTCTTAGCAGTTTATATAACCTAAAGCCTAACGTCAGAAATTTAACGATTTGCGACGATAACTAGGAAAGTCTGCTAGTAAAATACTGGTACCTAATGAGCTGTTGAGCTTGTAAATGTCATGAAACTTTTTTTTTGTTTTTTTTTGTTTTTCAACAGTAACATTCAACGGTGAAGCTTGCCTAGTTGAAAATAGCAAAGTTGCATATCTACTATCGGTGATGCTATCGGGTTATACGGTATCCACACCACTTACGTTCGGGAACGGGGTTACTAGCAATGGCATAGTAGTCATGCTTCAAAGTACGAGCGCATTTTGCGGCTTGAGCCGGCTAGCCAGCCGCAAAATTTACCAGCCGAGCCGCAAAAGTTTGAGCGAGCTATTGCCAGGTTTAGTCCAACATCACTATGCTTTGTGGAACGATCGAGACTCATGTCGTTAGATTAGGCTACTTTAATGACGTAAGGTTAACTAGGTTAGTTTAAGGCATAATATTGAAACCAGATCGATGCTAATGTCGACTAAAGCCCAAATTCCATTACGCCGACTTTGCGACAAAGTCCGTCGCGTGTTTTCGCGAGTTTTTCCCGCGGGGAAGTATCGGTGAAAGTTGGCGTAATGGAATTTGGGCTTTGCCTGTCACCCAATTAATCCATCAATTCATTACTCAATCAATCAAACAGTGCATTTATTTCCGGTTAAAAACACACAAAAAGACAGATAGACAGAAAAAGTGCGAAAAAGTAAAAAAATACAACATCCGTGGACTTACTTCAGTTAAGACATTATTCCTAGGAACGTTCTGCACTATATAATAGTAGTGGTAGTAGTTGTTGTTGTTGTGGTTGTCATGGCTACGTATAGGTGCTGGCCTGGCGTTCATCGCCTACCCTGAAGTAGTGACATATCTGCAGCCACCGCAGCTCTGGGCGACTCTCTTCTTCTTCATGCTCATACTACTCGGAATAGACTCGCAGGTCTGATGATTGCAACTACTACTAGTACTACAACGACGACAACAACAACGTTAATTTTTTTACTTACTTTTATAGATGTGTTTTATCGATGAGAAACTACCGGTGAGCCTATTGTCACATGCTAATTGGTCATACACCGTGTCTCAAAAAAATCCTGGCCACTTTTATTTTTTAAATAACTCTCTGAAACTTTTGTCAGTTTTAATAATTTTTGCCACGCGATATCGCAAAGAAACTTGACGCAAATGGGTATAGCTTAGCCTACCTCACATTAATACTGTTGCTACACTACCTTGTGAAATGCAAAAGTCGTAGGTTGGCCATTTGCAACAATGAATTCATATTGTATAGCGCATGCGTCGGCTCAGAAAATCACTGAGACCACAAAATCATTGAAAATTTGTTACGTATTTTTTACTGACGGTATTCATTTTAATATGGTACGTCGACGAACTGATATGATACATCAACAGCGAGTGAGCTGCTCTGGGTTGTACGTTATTGAATGTGCTGTTGGCGAGTGGCGTCAAAATCCACCGCTTGCGTTCCTGTTGGAGGAGGATATTTTGAGCACATGTTGTGATAAAAATGACGTGTGTAGCACGTATGACGCTATCCCTGTGGAGTTAAGGTACCCCCTTCTAAGACAATGTATCATGGATCCGCAAGTGTAGGCCTATCTGCCAAATGACATGACATACCTAAATCCGTCGAACAATTTAAGCAGGGTGCACGAACGTGACAGACGACAGACGACGGAAAATGTGCAGCTGCAGGCAAACTCGTTTGCTCTAAAGCGATTTCGCCTAATAAAACTACAGAAAATGGTGCTGCGGAGCCAATGGATGTGTGACTGTTTACAGTTCGCCGGCATAGAGACAATAATGACGGCCGTGGTCGACGCTGTTCCACTTCTGAGAAACAAGAAATTCCTCGTTGCACCCTGCATCTGCGCCATACTGTATCTGCTGGGTCTTACCATGTGTACTCGGGTAGGCTAGTAGGCCTATATAGCATTCGCTGGTGTACTGACAAAACCGCGGGAACGACAAAACCTCTACACAGTGATATAGGCCTAAGTTTAGAAAATAAGGTTAAGGATAGGGTTAAGGTTAGGGTTAGAAATTAGGGTTAGAGATAGTGTTAGTGATTAGGGTTCGAAATAGGGCTACGGATTGGTATGGGGTTAGGGTTAGAGATTAGGGTTAGGAATAGGGTTAGGAATAAGAATAGGGTTAGATAAGCGTTAAGGTTAAAGTTACGGTTAATGATTATGGGTTAGTAATAGGGACAGAGTTATGGTTAGGGTAAGGGTAAGAGTTAGGGTTAGGATTCATGTAGTGGGCTAGTTTTGATGGTCCAGGTTTTGACAGGGAACCTAACCTTTGACAGCAATCTCAGGCTTGAAAAGTATGCGATTGCTGTCGAAGGTCAATAGTGCCCAGTCGCGTTTAAAATTTTTTTCTTGTCGAAAAAAGTTCTTTTAAAACTACAAAAGTCGTGGGTAAAATCCTCTTATTTTGAAAACAAAAATCAGGGGGTACTGGAGATTTAAGCACCCCTAATTTCTTAGCTGTTGGTAATTTGCATCTGTCTGTCGAAAAAAACTTAATGCAACTTCTGCCCACTCTACATTCTTAACTCACGAAGCCGATAACAGTGGCCAGAAAATAGCAGTAGGCCCTACCGATAGGCCTAAAGAAAACAAAACTTTGCATAACTAAACGGAATAAAGTAGACGTCACAAATAACGATGTAATTGCCACGACCGTGTCGTCTCAACTAAAACTCTTTTTAATAAAACAGACTGCACCGAGAGTTCTGGCTGTTAGTTAACATTGCAAATAGTTTATGCATTACACGCAGCACTTAAATACGAGAGAAAAATACTTTGTTTCACGAAACGTATTTCTAGTTGATACTTTATTGTTAATCCTCTATTTCAAATGCTGTTTATAATTGAATGACTGCAGGCTGGCATATTCTGGCTGGAGTTGATGAACTATTACAACGCAGGATGGTCACTCATACTGATCGGAATCGCTGAATCAGTCATCTTTGCTTGGGTCTACGGTGAGCCTATTTACACCCTACGCTTACCATCACTCTCCCTAGCCTATTGTGAAGGTGACACAATATGATATGATATGGTGAACGATTTGCACTGGAAAACGGGCAGGAATAGAAATTACCGTTGTGCAAAACCAAAAAAATACCAAAACAGACCGCATTATTTCCTAGTTTAGGTTTTATTGTATAACTGCATGTGTATTTTATGTGTATATGTATGGACCTCGTTGTCTGAAAAAAACTTATGTATGTATGTATGTATGTAAAGAGATAGAAGCATGAAGTCAGACATATAACTAAAAGGAAAAAAATAGCAACAAATAAAACTAGGAACAAAAAATCCAGCTATCGCTTGGAAAAGCCGACCGCACCGCCTACGTTCGAAGCCCAGCGTCCGACTTCCAGTCACGGAGAGATGATTTTCATTTCATTTGAAAGCTAATATGCGACTTTCTATTAGTGATCAGTAGCAACGTAGGTCCTATCTCGCACCGTTTAGCCGGACGGACAGACATACAGACGACAACCATGCCAATAGCTCGACCGTTACTTAAGTACGGTCGGCTAAAAGCTAAAACGAAAAAAAAATCGTAAGCAAGTTTATTAACCATCGTCGCAGACTTCTACTTTACATGTCTGTGCGTCACATAATTACTTGGTGTGTACTTGTAGGCCTACTATGTTTTCGCCGTCACGATGTGCATGTATTGTAGGTGCTATAAAGATAATAGCTGACTTGGAGCTGATGCTTGGGTTTCGTCTACCTTTGCGCTGGTTATGGTGGTTTATTTGGGTCGTCATAACCCCCGCACTACTCACGGTCAGTGATATTCCAGTAACTGAAACTAAAACTGATACTGAAATGATTGATTTCAGTAAAACTCAAACTAAAACTAATATTGAAAAGATTTTCAATACTAATACTATATAGATATAGAAATGATCACGAAAAAAATTTACTGAATCCGTAATAAGAATAATTTTGAAAACTAATACTGAAATGACTGGTTGTTTTTGTTTTAAATTTTTCCAGCGTGCTTCATTTATTTACTTATTTACTGGCGCCAGTGGCAATTTCAAGCTTTTGCCATTTTCCAACCCACAGCTCTGCGACCGCAGGGTCAATGCTCATCTCCATTTTTTTGCGGCAAACTGCAGACACCGCTCAGTTATATGGATAGTATAAGCCACACTTTTGATTCGATATATTGCCTTTACCTGCTCAGCAGTTAAGCCAGTGTGGAATTGTACTGCTTAGTGACAGGCACATGTGTTGTGAACAACTTGCGCAGGGTTGCTAAATGATAGTAGAATGGCTAGGAGTCGAACCCGTGACCCAGCTACCGTGAGTGTAGGTGTTCATGCGTATAACACGGTTTTCACGCCTGAAGAAAAGTTCTGACAAGTCTTGAATTTTTTTCTTTAACTTTTCAGGGCTGAAACCTCCTGAAAAATGAAAATTTTGGATTGTTGTCTGTCTAATGCAATGCATAGCATTCCCTTCCCCTTCCCCTTCTCCTTCCCCTTTTCCTTCCCCTTCCCCTTTCCCTTGCTTTTTCCTCTTTTTTTCCGTTTCCTTTCCTTTTCCCTTTCCTCTTTTCCTTCCCCTATCCCTTCCCCTTTTCCTTCCATTTCCCTTTTCCTTTACCCTTTTTCCTTTCTCTTTTCTTTTCCCTTTCCCTTTTCTTTTCCCTTTCCCCTTTTTTCCTTTCCATTTTTTTCCATTCCTTTACTTTCCATTCCTCTTCTTCGTTCCCTTTCCTTTCCTTTTCTACTTCCCCTTTTTCCTTTTTCTTCCCCTTTCCAATTCCCCTTCTTTCCTCTTTACCTTCAATTTCTTTTCTCCTTTCCCTTTCCCTTCCTTTTATTTTTTCATTTTCTTTTTCTCTTCCCTTTCTCTCCCCTCCCCCTTCCTTTTTCTCTTTTTATTCTTCCGTCTTTCTTTCTGTGTCGAGGTTCGTGCGTCCAATATTTGAGGCGCCATATCTCCATAACGGTGCAAGATAGACGCATGGTCCATCTATAGACCATCGATAGGAACTCGGCCCCGGAAGTCAAATGGTCACGTGACCGATAATGTCACGTGACCCCAAAAGGTCAAACTCGTGACCCCATTATCTTTGAAGCGCCGTATCTCCGTAACGGTGCCAGATGGACGCATGGTCACCATGGATCACTGATAGGAAGTCAACTTCCTATCCGTGATCCATGGATATTCCTATCCGTATTCCGTATTCCATGGTATTTCTATCCGTGTGGTCACGTGACCGATGACGTCACGTGACCACAAAAGGTCAAACTCGTGACCCCATTATCTTTGAAGCGCCATATCGGTGCAAGATGAACGCATGGTGACGATGGACCATTTATAGTGAATCGAATGATTGACAATGTCTATTGTTTAGTTAAAATAATAGAGAAGGTTGAAAGAATCACTGCTGCTGTACAGGGTGGTCCAGCTAAAGTGAAGCCAACTTACATTTTTGCTGGTAACATTTGAATGCATAGGTAAAATTCAATGATTTTTTTGCAAATGTGATAAGAGTTCAGACACACACATTGGGAATCATAAAAAATTTAATATTGTTTATCAGATGGCGTAACCAGGTTAGGTATTTTCTCATTTTTTACATCTCTCATTTTACTGACTTACTCGCATAGGCCGATAATTTTACGTTTTGACGAACTTAATAAAATTCTATGGTAAAATCGTCTGGTTTTGCTGGT
>Ga0056128_1004578_pt1 | contig 17307 bp, 10 predicted proteins | sample WorMetLIZISLAND2_FD_71113 | JGI IMG/M metagenome (GOLD analysis project Ga0056128, IMG submission 71113) | Marine gutless worms symbiont microbial communities from Max Planck institute for Marine Microbiology, Germany - Olavius geniculatus... ... | reverse complement strand
AGCTTGGACCGTTTTTGCCTGATCCACCCGTGTGACAGACAGACGGACAGACAGACAGACGGACAGAATTGCGATAGCTAAGACGCGCTGAAAGCATAGCTGCTTTCGCGCGTAAAAATTGTCTAACAATGTGAAAATAAACAGCATTACTGTTGTTAGAATGTGACGTTTTGAAGACATGTTGGTGTTAGTTGCATAACGAGACATTCGCTTTGCGAACTGGCGAATCGTCGACAGTTCGCAAACTAAAGGCAACTGATCTTGTAGACTGACAACACCTAGAGTTAGGAAATATAAATATTTTATTTTATTAGCTTACATTTTTTACTAATCAGCTCTGGACAGCTTGGGCGAATCATGGAAGGACAAAGTCAGCCCAACTGAGCTCATCAAAGCTTCAGAAAACAGATTGATTTGGCAGCGCATGGTCGCCAATGTCATCGACGACGACACGGCAACTTGACATGACAAGACAGCTTACAATACCACAACAATGATAAATGGTTCTAAAGTTTCATGCGTAGCGTTTGTTCATTATTACAGTAATTGCCCTTGTGCACCATTTCATTTAATTGCATTACTATTTAAAAACCAATTAACGCGCTTCAATATGTTAGAGGCGACGGGAAGTTATAGCATGTGATCGATAAAATGCAGCAAAAATAATAATTATTATTATACTTCAGATAACAGTAAAACCAAAAACAAATAAAAACGAAATCAAAAAGTATGAGCACATTTTTTCCAAACAATCTAACTGCTGCAGCACACGGTCGATGTTAATGCGTTTACGGTGATGTGATATTCTGGATGTCATAACGTCACAATGCACAATATCACATCTTGCCCATGCATTACCGCCTCACAATACGACCCAGCACGAACACAACAAGAAATTTGAGCAAAGCTGACGAGACGCGCGAAAGCCTATAGCAGTTCCTGTTCGCAGGTAATCTTAGTCTATCTCCATCTATTTCGTCGTAATTCACTCTTTTGCAGCCAAAAATCGCCAAAAAATCACGTTAAATCAATATTTTTAAGGTTTAAGGTCATTCAAGGTTATCGATGTTGACATTCGTAAGAAGCTCCTCATCAGTGCTTGTTATGATAAGCAGCATGTATGTACCTATCTGAAACCGTTTTCGCATTATTCGAGCCAATAACGGCAAAATGACGTCTTTTTAAGGGGTACCCCTCTTTGACGCCCTCGTTTGAGAGGAACTCCTGCACCCAGTGGCACGAAATTTTGTCACGATAAACTAGCGACCTTGAGGCAGCCACAATGAAGATTTTGTAATCCTAGCTTGCACCTTTTTGATACAGATCACGAGTGTGACAGACGGACGGACAGACAGACGCCCAGACGATAGCAAAGACGCGCGAAGCATTTTGCTTTCGCGCGTAAAAACTTTACTATAACTACGTGATTGGAATAATGTGGACTTCGCAACGAACGTCGTGATATAACACCCTTCTCAGTATAACAACGATACTTGAAGACAGCGATAGGCCTTATAGGCTACGTTCCTGGACCCTCGTCGCTGGTTAGGAGTCACAGTTGAAGTGGACAAATTACATTTCTAAAGAAACAGGAAAGAAAACTACATCTAACTGTATGTTTAATGCAGCATAAAAATCTGCATTTACTCGTGCCACTTGTTTCAAAACTGGCGAAATTTCTCATTTTTAAAAGAGTTTTCTGATCTTTTGTTTCGTCAGGCAACGTGCACAGATATCGTCCAGCTCACAAAAATCTCACTTCGACGATTTTGACGATTTGTCTTCTTAAGATACTTTTTTAAAATCCCCAAAAGTAGACTGGCTTGCGTGCTATCAGACAATGCGTCTTATTAACAGGATTGCTAAGCTTGAAGCATAGATGATCAAAAAGGCAAATTCTTTAACCCTTTCTAACGCTTTTAGTGCAATGCAAGAAACCCGACCAATTTCTGGTAACCGCGGAATACGTTGCGCGCTTACAACTAGTTACATAATTAGCGATAGCAAATCTTAATTTAATTAATGCAATTAATCATTAATCAGGAAACGTATATGGGCATAAATACTTACGATAATTAAGCATATATTTGGAAAAAATGCAAATACTACAACGAGATGGAGTTTCAGAAATAGCAACAGCAATGCTTGCAGATCACGGCGATGGAAGTCACGGCATAAACGGGATAGAACCAGTAATGAGCAGAAATCAATCGCACCACTTGCCCGAAAACAGATGGGACGAAATTATTATTTTTCGTTAGCAGGCTCTTAGCTGGTCTAACGCCACCACGAAATAGGTGACTGAGAAAGCCGACACCGGCAGCCGTTTAGCGCATAAGTCGTCTCACCCTTTGTTCGTTGGAGCGTCGTCCACTGGTCCCTTACGACGTCGATGTGCGCCAATTGCGCGGTAGGCAACTACGACGACAACGACGACGCGAACCGTAGCAGTCGCAATGGACATGTAATTCCGTAGTTTACTGTGCTGCACATAGCACTAATGTAGCCGTAGGGGAACACTGGGGTACATGCTTCCCTAGAAGCCTATTTAGTTACTTAGTTTTGTGTCCAAAATTCACTAAAACACTTAATTTTAAGCACTCGAAATGGACATGTAATTCCGTAGTTTACTGCGGGACATAGCATCCGACCAGCGATGCCCAGCAGCAGCAACCGTGCTGCTTTATACCCAGGTCTATTCGGCCGTTGGTCGGCGGCTTTTTCTCGGAACACTGACGACGAGGCGGTAATGAGCGCTGATGGGACACGCACACATGCAGCCAGCCGCCGGAGTCACATTAAAATATCTCCCCATGAAAAATCCGCTCGGAGAGAAATAATCACGGACTCGATATGTATCCCTCTTATCGCCGGCCCATAAAAAAATTTCCCCATTATAAGATCGCTCTCCAGAAAAGTCTCCCCAGGCCGACAATTATTTACCGGTGAAAATCCGACCCACCCGGGCGGCCGTCGGGCGGGGCGGATTTTTGCGGGTAAATTGTCGGCCGGAGGAAAACTTTTCTGAGGGGCGATCTTATAATGAGGCACCTGCCGGCACTATTTAGAGGTCGCTATTGGCGGATTTATATAGCGCATTGTCTGCGGCGCGGGTCCGGTAAATCCACGTGTAATTCCGCGGACGCTGGACGTGACTCAAATGCTTATGCCGCCGCCGTAGTCGGCGTTCGCTCTTTTTAGCGAGGTTAATTGTCTCGTAGACTCTCTACATCCATGCAATGCGGCCGGTCAGAAAACTAGGTGGATATCACGTGCCGAAGATTTAGTCACTCATAGCGAGCGGTTGCACCATGATGCGCTTCTGCACGAGTTTGATAGGCAAGAAAACTATAATGCACGTGATGACTTCAGAATGCGGCGATTCTAAGTAGCTTTGATGAGTTTTCAGTGCATTCAAGTAAAGTGCGATCGAGAAAAATAAAAAAAACAGTATAAATGGTCTGTCTGTAATAGTTTCAATAACATTGGGAATACGGGTGTAACCCCCACGAAACTTTTCCACGCGACGTGCCAGAGGTAGGCGAGGTAAGTGTAAAAATTTGGATACAACTTTTGGGGCCTGCCGCCATAAAATTCAAGAGGACAAAAATCGTCCAAAATTTGGCGTGATTTCGGACAACTTAGGACTTCGATCGCAGATATTTCCATGATAACTCCGATCATCAGAAACAAAGTTCATCGACTGCAATGGACGAAAAATCACGATAAACTTTGGTCCATTAACGACACAGTTTTTTTTGTTTCATTTTGATCTACCCAAAATTGATTGTGCGCGCGATTTTTATATAGGTCTAGACTTTGTATGCGAATATCTTCGCATACACGCATCTACGTATAGTCATTAAAAGCCAATAAGGCTATACTCAATGTCGCTGTTAATTAGTAACGCTGTCATGTTCATGTCTAAAAGTTCCGAAGATATGGCGACTGAAATTACTAGAAATTGCGTAGACTTGCGTAGATACGCTATAGAAATTTATTTTAGCCTATATTACGTTTACATTTACATTATTCGTCGTCGACACTGCTAGATCTAGGGGGCTTTCAGTCGCGTGTAGTGGCCAATATGGCCACATTCCTTTTTGAAGCAATGTTTCTGTGAGATTATATTCTAAATGCTACTATGGCGAAATACAAGCCTAAGGGGCCTAAGTCAAAAACTAGACGCAGCACGTAAACAGAAATTTAAAAAAATACGAAATATTTGAGCGGAAATTTTTCACATGACTGTCAATTGCCTCAGCAGAGGCTCTGCCCATGAACCACGTTGGGGACTCAGCCTCCCAGCTTGCACCGTTTTATAGGGCAACAAGGTGTGATGGACGGAGGAACACACGGACGGACGCCTCTACGATAGCTAAGACGCGCTTAGCATATCTACTGTTGCGGGTAAAAAACGAGTACGATACTGGCGATTGCCGAAAACGAGAGTTCCGCGTACTAGTGCGTAGCCAGCCATTCGTCCAAGTTGCGCTGTAGCTTATGTTAGCCTTTAACTATTTGGTTTAACCCTCGTCAGCTCAATACACCGAAAAATGGGATGAGCTCCCGTGCAATGGACCTAGGTGTCTATAGGCTACAAAATTTCTTTTTCGTTCTCTTTTACTTTTTTGTATAGAAACTGGACACATCACAGTTATTGCTAAAGTCGTACTCATAGCTGTGAAACCATTCATTTGCAAATAAAATACATAAAAACCTGTATTTTATACTTTTATAAAATACGCTATAAAATACATTACAAAAACATTAAACTGCAGATGTTTCCAATGGCTACTTTTTACTTTAGGCATTTTGTATTTTATGTAACCGTGATTATGGTACATACTTAACTATGAACTAAACAATCAAATGTCAGAACAAATATTAAGTATACAAGTCACGTTAACAGTTTTAACACATCTGTAGCAATTTATTCTAACGATTTAAGAAAAACAAAAAACATGACATTAAAAAGCACAAACACATTAAAAAATAAAAAAATAAACAAAAAATAAAATACATAAAAAATAAAATACATAAAACATGTTTTTTATACTGTTATAAAATACATAAAAATGTTTTTTACATCTATGGCTAAAGTTTTTTTTACATTACCCCGCTTAAACGCTACATTACGGTATAAAATTCTTAGGGACCAAATTAGCATTTCACTGAAAAAATTTTTGCCCCCCGCCCCTGTAGCATGTTGTGTGTATGTTGCAAATATCGACTGTGGCGTATGCGGCTGGAGATTTTTTCGGACTGGCAGGTCGATGAGCATCTGAATTTCGTCCTCTGCTGGTCCAGACACGGCAAGAAAATTTCTGCCTATCTCGCCAGAAATAACTCAAATGAGGTCCAGTAGGCCTAATCCAGCTGTGTGTCATCCAAAACACGTCACCGTCTGCAAACTGAACAGTACTATTCGTGGTCGCCTATACGTCAGCGCGAGACATCATATAGGCCTAACTCGTGTTTCGCTGCTAGTCCATCTTGCTTATGCGATCGTCCCGAAACTTTGCCAAATGATCGAAACAAAAGTGGGTGTAATTAAAAATTGATTGGAAGTTTTCTGCCCTAAAATTTGGGAAGCAAAAAAAAGATCAAATTTCGGCACGATTTCGGACAATTTTCGACTTCGAAATTTTTACCATGGGCTGCCACAAAAACTAGTTTTTGTTAATAAAAAAAATCGTGCAACTGGTTGAGGAGTTAACCCTCGAACAAAAGCGTCAAAAAGGTTACTCGAAAAAGTTGTTATTTTACTACCATGGACTCGTCTAGCGTGAAGACGATTGCAGAATAGTCACATACTTCCTGCTTATAATAACAAACAATGCAGACGAGCTTTCTGAGGGTACCAACAATGACGATCTTAAACGATCGACCATGAACCCCCAAAAAGTTTTAATGATTTTTGCGATTTTAAGCTGCGGCGCATTTTGAGAGGGGTCAAATTTGGGTACTCCCTTCAAAATGCATTATTATTTTACTGAACATTTTACACTAATTCCCCAAGTGGCAGCACCGATGCGACATGTTAGCTTTGCTGAGATTATTTGTTCTATAGAGGCCGATACATCAAATGCCACGGAATGATCTTCTGAGCCACTTTTGTCGTATAGTAGAACTCTTAGTTTGTCTGTATCAGCTCTGGACTGCTGATAGCTGAATGATATTTTTTTCGGCTGTACCACATTACCAGCGATAATATGGAAGAAGACGCGACGGCCAGTTTCCTAATTCGTTTAGTGGTTCTGCCGAATTGCATGGCTGATTAGGGCACGTAAAAGGCAAGTAAATCGTCGCCTTCTTTGACCAACAAGTTTCGAAAATTTTATGACTGTTGTGTTAATTAGCCTACTATTAGTGTGCGTGTGTGCGCGCGCGTTTACCGCTGCAACCTGTATAGTGAGCGAAGATGAATAGATTGACTTGCGCACTAGACGTGACAAAAGCGCAGTAGTAATTCAGCTAATTCCTGTCGACCTTTTATCCAGCGAGCGAACGCGACAAAACTCCGGTCGGTAATTCGTCAAAAGTCGCCTTCGTGTCGCGCGATAAGACGTGGGCGTCCCTTGAATGTCTTAACTAAGCTAATAAACCGACTACGACCTGAGTTTCAGACGACATATTTCAAACGTTTCGTTCACGCAACGTCAGGAGTATTAACAGATGGCGTCTTTGATAGCTAGCGACATGTTTCCTCCGAGATTCATGCTTAGGAAATGCAACCGGCTTAAACAATGTTGATTACCAGAGGCTTCTATTCCCATGGCTCGTGGACGCAGCGCAAAATCGGGGAGGGAAGTTTTGTTTGAGGTGTATGTAAAAGTGTTATCATCAGAAGCGCTGTTTTAGCTCAAAATACACCACAAACTGTTTGGCAGCCGCTGGGGGAGCTTACAGCGCTCCCACAGACCCCTATAGCTGGACTAACTTGTAGGGCCACTGGAAAGAAATGGGGGAGAATGGAAAGCGAAAGGAAGGAGAAAACGGGGAGTAAAGGGGAAAAATAGTGAAAAAAGGAATAAAAAGTAGGAAAAACAAGTAAGAAAAAATAGGGGGCGGAAAACGGGGCCAAAAAATAGGGAAACTTGAGCTAGATTTTGATTCCAGCTTTGAAAGGATAAAAGCCCTCGCCGATTACGAAAGTTAAAACGGAGATCACAAACTCTATACAGTTCTCGCTGCCTGTTAAGCGTGCTGTGATCTGACAACCCGTGCACGCTTCCATTGTAAGTAATCTCATTAGCAGAATTACGCGACTGAACGGCCGCGAAAGTGTTGCACGTATGCAATCCCTACGCTTTGGTCATTTTTTCCTGCCGTGGTATAAGCCCATAGAAAAAAGTTTCTAATCTGGGGAGAGACGAGATATTTATAGAAATGCAGCCACTAGCGCATTGCAGGTTTTTGAACGTCATGCACTATATAAATGCACGTTGTTCTTACTCTTAAATTACTTTACTGATGATTGCAGTGGCACAGTGTAAAAGATGTTATTAAGATGTTTAACATATTAAGATGTTTAATATATTAATTATTATCATACAAAAATCTGTGATTCGGAATTTGCTAACTCTCGGCCAACCCAAACATCAGCCTTTTACTACGACAATTCAACAGTTGAAATAATAAAAAAATGAGAAAAAACTACTATTAATTTAAATCAAATCCACTAAAAATAAAAGAGTAGTAATTGTCTAAAAACGCATATATTTTTATATCAATTTTATCAGTTATTCAATCAACAGCTCGCGCAAGTTCTGACTAGTGATAATTCGATATATCGAAAATATCGATATATCGTTTTCGATATCGATATATCGTAACGTATCGTATTGGCAAAAAATATCGAAGTTTTCGATATATCGCGAAGTCTTTAATATATCACGATATTTTCGATATATCGAGATATTTTACGCCAAAAGTTTATATTTTTATTACTGCATTACCAAAACAACGACAGTAAACGGAAAAAACGACAAACTGACCGAAGCAAACTAAGTATAGTGTCGTACCAGGAAATTTAACGACACTTACGACAGTCTATAGTTTATTCTTAAGTTCACTGACACATTTTAGTATTTACGAAAAGCAAACTGCCTTGCTGAACGTTCACGTCTAGTTCCTGTGCTTGTATAAGATTTACGTACTTATCATTTTTAAAATATCGATATCGCAATATTTTTAAACTAGAAATACGTTCTGTGGAACGAGGTATCTGTTCCATTTCCACGCTATATAGCGTTTGACGCTCTTTTGCGCCTGCAGCCAATTTTGTCTTTGAATAAAAACGGTTGATTGTCATGACAACAGGGGTCTTCGGGGGAAAAATTTACATGACACCATTGCATAGTCCGGGCTCGAAAATAGGGGGTAGGTGCAAACAGCGCGCAATTATCTTTTACGGGGACCGAGTTATACCGCTTTGAAATCTCCATTGGCAGTAATGCAAAATTTTGCAACTTTTGAATGGTTGCTATGGCAACAGGGGTCGATAGGGGGTAAATTTAAATAACATCGTAAAATTGCCCGACCCCGAAAATAGGGGATAAGCAAAACACAGCGCGCAATGATCTTTTACGGAGACCGAGTTGTGCCCCTTTGAAGTCCCCATAGGCCGTAATGCAAATTTTAAAAAATGGGGGTAAAATAGGGAAAAGTTATCTAATTTTTATCCCAAACAAACTCGATCTTACTTTTCGGGTTCCGAATCACTGCAAAATTTCATCAAAATCGAATTAAAATTGCGGCCGTAGGAGTGTTTACAGACAGACTGACAGACAGACGGAAGTGATTTTATAATCTGCCTCATGCTATGCTATAGCAATGGGACAAATAAACATCGTATCGATATAGTATCGAAATTGAAATCCTGATATTGAATCATCACTAGTTCTGACGTTACGTAACATCACTTGGGCCTACATGCGGCCGTCTTGTTGAAAGCGATTCTATCGGTCTCAGATATGGTTTTAAGTGACCGATATGAAAAAACGTCGGAGAGAGATTACAGATAAGAAGAGAGAAGCTGCCGGTGGCGGGCGCGCTAAATTAAGAACTATAGTAGTGCCACCAAAGTTGGGTCCGCAGAGCGACGACTTTCCGGCGCGGCAGATGTTTAACGCTGTGACTCGGCTCGCGTTGAATGATTCATTGTAGTGAATGCTACGACGACAGCAGCAGCAGCAGCAGCAGCAGCAAACAAACGTCACAAACACTGGAACACTGGCCACAGACATGCCCGGCTACTTCTTCTAGCGTATGCTGTGCCTGCAAAGCCAGTTCTTCCACTTCAGAGTGGAGCGCCTGGCGTCCACCGGGAAACTTGCTCAGCGTGCATTCGTTGGTGATATATTGTGACATTGCCCGGCTACTCGTCTACAACGATTCCAAATCCTTGATGTCACAAATTACTGATCCGCTGACAAGAGGAAAGAAGCACGAAGCTTCCCGAGACACGATGATAAGGCTATTATCACACATTGGACGTTGGCAAACATCGTCATCAGCAACAACAGCAGCAGCAGATGGTCTGAACACTGCAGCTATACAGACTTGCTCGGCAACTCACCAAATCCTCGATGTCACAACCGATGCGCGGGCACTGGACATGCTGACAACCTGTGGTTCGCTCTGTCGTCAGGTGATGATGGTGTACGCGCTGTGAGAGACCGTATCCACGTTCTCTCGTGACATACGGCACACAAGCAAGCTGCAGCAGCAGTAGCAGCAGCGGCGACCAACCAGCCGGTGACACAGTCAAGCTGTGTGTTCACATTATAGTGAACGGCCGGCGTGCGTCGTCGGGTTTCGCGCCGCGTTCGAGACTACTGAACTGAACGTACGGCTGTACGTGCATAGCATTACAATCACCGCCAGCCAGCCAGCGCACCGGTAACTAACAAGAAGCCCAGCTGTCGCTAGGATAGCCGACCGTACTGGTTGTCAGTGACCTTCAAAGTCACCCAAGGTCGATGATTTTTATGTAATTTGAAAAGCAATATGTCACTTCCTATTAGTGATAAATATGTAGTAACATTGGCCGTATCTCTCACCGTTTCCGAGATATGGCCAGTTTTTCGTTGGAAACGCACTTTTTCCTACCCCTCCATTTAACCCCGAATTTAAAAATGTTTTCCTTGCACCAGATCGCTAAAACTTCACACAGTTAAGTTGAAGGCACATTGCCGAATTATTCGCGTAAAAGTTTTTCCCTACGACCTAACGTTTAGCCGCAATGCATCCGTGACAGACGACGGACGACAACCATGCCATAAGCTCGACCGTTACTTAAGTACGGAAAACAGGTCTTAGTCTCAGTTCGTTGTTGTCACAGAAATGAAGCCAAACTAATAGTTTAGTTAATTAATTAATAACATAAATATTAAAGATAATATTGTTGTTGTTGTTAGTAATACAAGTAATAACCAGAATGCGCTGAAATAGTTTAAATCCCCGATAACCGCAGTTTGGCCCTGGGAATGAAAGTAACGTAAATGTGAAATCGAAATCGCAATACCTGAAGTAACTAAAACATTTTCTCTAAAAAAAATTAATGCGTGTCTAGGAACCCCAGATTCGCGTCGTGATCCAGGTCGCCGTCAAATTTAATTGATTGTTTTTATACCACGCCCCACCCCTCCAAATATTTACTCACATCCATTTATGTCTTGAGGAGAGACAAATACGCAGCCGTAGCTATAACGCAACCAAACATAACCTCCTGCAGTAGTAGCAAACTGACATTCCAAAGACGCACAGATTATATTGCAAGCTGCCACTGCGGGAATGCGGTGGGTACTTAAGAACGGTACAGTTTTTAGTGGTTCCTTGAAACGGTTCATCGACAGACGGTTTAGGTCACGGAGACAAGACGGAATGTCGTTCCAGGTCACCAGTGTAGTTCAGTACAGTTCCAGATGATCGCTGCCGTCTCAGTGCTATTACAGGTGACCTCGCGATGATATAAGATATGAAGACTCTCGATGCTGCTCACTGTCCAGCAATAAACTTTGTAAACGACGTGGTTGGCCATTTAACTGCTATATTTGAACTTTGCATTATGTACTTACTCCTGCAACGCATAATGTGTTCTGACGCAGCTTCACAACGTACTTTTGCTCAGCAAAACGCTGGTTGATTCCGAGAAAATACACTAACGATAATGATGACAACGATAATATAAATAATAATAATAAATTTATTATTCTATTTATAATAAAAGTTATAATCACCATTATTAAACTGTTGTTGGCGTTGACATTGGTTAGATAAGATATAATAGGCCTACACTTTAGCCACTATCATGGAGTCTTTCAGTTATTCTACATTTGAAGCGAGCGGTCGTCACACGGCGTGGTGTAAAGTTGGCAATACGTGTTGATTCAGGCGCCGTTCGGAGACCTGCGTTCCCAGCTCTGCCGTGCGTGATGATCGACGGTCTAGCGACGTGGCGTAGACCTATACAGGGTGGCCCAACAAACTAAGCTATTGTATTTCGTTCATATTTTCGCTGAATAATGACTAATTTTTGCTATTTTTACCTCCGCCAAAGAGGTAATGTTTTTGCCGGTTTTTGTCTGTCTGTCTGTCTATTTGTCTGTGTGTGTACAAGATAACTCAAATAGTTATGAACAGATCTTTCCGAAATTTTGCGGGTATGTCGGGCATGGCATAAGCTACAAGTAATTAAATTTTGGAGGTAATCCGGTAGGAATCCTGGATCACTTTGAAGTTTTCGTTACCATTGCGTTAAAGGGGGCATAAGCGAACCGCTGGCAAAGCGAAGATGGTGACCTCGCCTGGCGAATAGCTTTGCCTTGGCGGAGGCACCTGCGCTCTCCGAGTGCTTTCTCTAGTTTATCAGTAGACTGTGAAAAATTTGCTACTCATCGCACTTATTATGTGGGTGCACTACCTTGCAAAACACAAATATCTGAAAACCAACAATATCTACAGACAGAAAAGCTAATGGTAAATTTTTAAAGTATTTATCTAAAATGTTAAATATAAGTTATAGTAAATTTTTTTAAAAATTAAAAAAACATTGAACATCTTTCCAGATAATTTAAACTGTTCTACTGTGCATTAATTTTCATTGTGCATTAATGCCAGATGATGGCTGCAATTTTGCTTAGTTAACTACACAAACATTGTATTCCGATTGTGCGGCCCTACAAGATGTACACCATTTTGCTGATAGATAAAAACTTATTCGGTAGCTATAGGTAATTTTTGTGACTTGCTTTAACTCATATTTAACATTAATTAAATACTTTTAAAATACTACCAGACCTTTTGCCCATCTGTAGATATTGTTAGTTTTCGGACATTTGTGTTTCACAAGGTAGTGTAACGACATAATTGGCCTAGGTGCGTTGTGCAATGTGCATGCCACTGAATAGCAAATTTCAATATATTCAATATATTCAGCGAAGTTATGGACAAAATACAATAGCTGAGTTTTTTGGCCCAACGTATACACTTACTGTCTCGTGACACTGCAGCAAAGTGTTAGCGGCACGACATGTAGTAACTTCTTCCGCCAGCTCGGCGTTATGACGCACTCGCGAATTGCGTGCCTCGTTTTCTCCCGAACATTATGGTCATTACGTATAGACTACTGCACCCTCCGGGCGGCCTTCGCGGGTTGTTTTATAGAACATTTGTGATGTTCGTTTTTGTGCTTTTTGTTCGTTCTGTTCGGTTGCATTCGGTGGATTGACTGGAGTATTCGTTAGTTTGGTTTTTAGCACGCGTCATTTTTTCTGCCGTTTCGTATTTTAGTATCACACCCAACTTTCAAATTAATACCTAAATGAATGAATGAACGTTAGCTTTTGATATGGAGAACTGTTTAAGGCTTGTTTGTGCTAATGCCAATGACGTTTGGGATTAAGCAAAAATGTACATAAAAAACATAGGTCTAAGTTAACAATCTGAATGTCGCTGTGCCGATCATTCAAACTGAGATAACGACGTTTGCCTAATACCCGAAATCGACTCTATAAATGACGTACACATATGCAAGAATGTATTCTCTATGAAGACTGTATGAATTGCGCGCATTGGCGTGTTTCAAGTGTGACGGCTCTTGGCGTGCAAAATTTCATAATCTAGTGCAAAAGGAGCATTTTCAAATTTAGGGCTGAACAAAGGTAGGTAGGGAAAATATGCACTTTTTAACCGGTAAGTGGCCGTATCTCAGAAACAGTGAGAGATAGGGCCAAGGTTGCTATTGACCACTGACAGGAAGTCGCAGAAGCCCTTTCAAATGACACAAAAATCATTGACTTTGGACGACCTTGAAAGGTCGCTATGCACTTTGCTATGCCAATCGTGCGGTATTGTGGCTAAAAGGTACGTCGTAAAAGGTCAGCAATAGTACCGTTAGATAGAGCGATCAAAATTGCTATAGGTTGTCAGTAGTAACCATATCTTTATTTGCAGCGGTTTGGCCGCAATTTTGAATGCAAAGTTACGATCTGCACCAATCACTCCTTAGCGTTAATTGTTGCGTTTGACAACAGCGTTAAACGTGTATGGAACTGCAGTCACTATAGGAAATCGCTTTTTCTCGACAACCGGAAGTCGGACGCTGGTTTTTGGATATCGGTAGGGTCGGCCTACACTAGAGACAGCTGGGCTTCTTGTTAAGAAGTCGTGCGTCGGCGGATGCGTCGGCGCTCGCGTGTTGCGTTGCAGCTGCAAGGTGATGGACTGATGACAGCAGCGACATCAGCAGCAGCAGCTGCAGCTGTAATAGCAGTAATAGCACTGGCAGCGGTGAGATCGGGAGCCGTCGGGCCGACAACGGCGTCGACGTGGTCGATTGAATAAGGCGCTCGTCCGCCTCGATACGCAGCGGACGACGATAAATTCGGCCAATTTACGCTTGAAAAGGACGCCGCCGACTCGACTGGTGCTTTCAACGCGACGTCGGCGTCGCTATGATAGCTGCTTCGCCTGTTCTTTTATCTGGCGAAAGACCACACACATGTGCACAGACAGCTAGCAAAGTGGAGAAAATGTCTTAGCTTTTTAAAAAAATAAAAATAGCATTAATTCAGCCCGCCGCGAATAGAAATGAGCTGATGTGTCGAATTACTCAAATGACGACAGGTCAAGTCTGGTACCATTACTTTAGCTGTGCTGCAAGTAGGTATTAAATGTATTTTGTAAAAGGTGCCTACTGCTGCAGTATTAGTTACAACACAGCTGGCGTGTGTAAAAAAGTAGGCACCAGGTAGTACGAGCTTATACCATTCCAGACAGTGCGGTAACATACTTAAACTAGAAAGCAGTCAGAGCCCGCACACCTCCGCCAAGGAAATGTTGTTCGCTAGGTGGCCGCACCATCTTCGGTTTCGCAGCGGTTTCCCTTATGCCCCATTGAAAGCAATGGCAACGAAAATTTCAAAGTGATCAAGAATCCAGGATTCCTTCCGGATCACCCCCAAAATCGAATCACTTGTAGTTTTGGCCATTTCCGACATGTCTTCAAAATTTCAGAAAGATCCGTCCATAACTTTTTGAGTTATCTTGCTAACACGCAGACAGACAGACAAACAGACAAAAACCGGCCAAAACATAACCTCCTTGGCGGAGGTAACCATGCTTAGATCGCATCGTTTGCTTTGTGACCCACAGTGCAGCCGAAAGTTGTGAGAACAGTAGCAACGGGAGCTGAGTGCGATTTAAACATTCGTACTGCACTGCAGCTAAGCTGTCGTCTGTGCTAAATCCGAAAATCCAGTCAGAAATTTCGCCGAAGCCGAATTTGGTCCGATTTTCCGTAATAATCGGAGCCCGGTGCACCGGCACACGGCTACTTTGTATATAGATAACGTGGCACCAGCATTGAATGCCGAGCGATGCAGCAGCAGCGTGTTCGTGTAAGGATGCTGCTAGCTGGGTGTCACGAGACCGAAAGATGACCCGCACCTCAGCTGCCGCATTCGTCAAATTATGATTATGGTCTCTGGGCGCCGCCGGTCCGCCAGCCACCGGCCGTTTTTCCGCTGCCCGCTCATTTGCATTATTCATCCGGACCCGTCCGTCGGCCGCCGCAGTTAAAACCCATATTTCATTCTAGAGTCGAAACCGGCCCTACGTTACACGCACGGACGGTGCACATTTTACCAGCGATACCCGGCCAGACTGAAGCTCATTGGGCTCAGATTGTAATGGACAACATGCCACGGGGTGACTTCCTGGTATAGGCCTAGGGCTGACAATCGCCGGGCCAACTCAGCACACACGTACCAGGTACAATCGATGTTTGCTTATTAGTAGGCCCTTACGGATGTCACACAAACTCGGCTCAGTTCCTGCATCCATGTAATACTCTTGCCATCTTACGCAGCGTTAGAAATTAGACATGCAGTCCATAATGAATACTCAAAACGCTGGTATGCAATTTAAAAAATAGTTTTAACGTACGTTGCTATTACTGTTGCAATATTGTTAACTGCATTTCATGTTTTGTTTACTTAACTAATTTAATAATAATTATGAAGCATAAAGAAGTAGACATAGTTACAAAGTTAAACGTTCAACCTGGAAGGCAGTATATAAAACGCTAATGTGAGATTTGAAGTTGTTTGCCATTTAGAAAGAAGGATGGCTACAATTATTCGAATCGCGGTTAATGAATTTGATCACTGCGTTAATCCCAGAGAAAAATTGCAATAGTTCATCAGTTCCAACCAGTCATTATAAAAAGAACAGTAAGAAGAACTAATCGCTTTGAAAAATTCAAAGTTGAGATAACGCCCGAAGAAGCTATATCTCAGTTACAGCAATCAGTTCACATTCAAAAAGTGTATGCACGCGTGTAGCTTTGTGAGAAAGACAACAAATTAAATTTGTGTACCCCGGTACTAAAATACGCCAACAATATGCCAAAAAATATAAAAAGAAGTCGGCTGTTATGGCTGTTCTAAGCATTTTTCACAAATTTACGATGCTTGCGATAGGCCTATAGAATAGGCTACTAAACCGTTGTATAGTTTCGTTTATGGGTGCATATGTATGAAACTTTACTAGTCCCGCGCTGGTATGGAGGACACAAATTGCTTGAGCGCAACGAACGCGTTGGGGCTAGGATCGTCCACGCAGGTTCTCTTGGGCGTCTTTGCCGAAATGACGATGTGTATCGTTGCCGACCGCTTACAAAACGATCAGAACCGCAACCTGAGAAAAGAGACCGAAAAAGCATCGAGGCTGCACCCACCACTGAATACAAAAGCAAAGACTGGAACGAGTATTTGCATTTCCAACCCATTTAATTCCCGCGAGATAATTGCATACGAATGTATTTTCCTACCACTTAAAAAAGTCATGGATCGAAAATAAACAACTGATACTTTTACTGGTTTCCTCTTTTTGTGTTTCTTTTAAGAATAAAAACTGAAAAAGTGCTAATTTATCGCTAACCGAGAATGTCAAAGCGCTTCTGGTCACAAGTTCGTCTCATGTAAGAAACGCTATAGCAAGTACTGAACTTTATTTTTACCTTTACCTTTAACACTAATGGAAGTTGTTACTCATCGACCTTGGATGACCTTGAAGATCAGTAACAACTAGTATGGTCGGCTATACTAGCGACAGCTGGGCTTTTTGTTACATACAGTTATGTTGTTATGATGCTGTTGTTGTGTTGCAAAGCCGCCTATGTCTAGTCATGGGTTTGACATACTGTGGACTTTTTATATAGCGCAGACGCTGATCTGAAAGGCAAATGCGTTGTGGCTGCGATTAGTTGTATAAATAATGCAAAAAATATAAAAAAACCCAGCTGTTTCGATAATAGAAGTCTACGCACAAGAAGTCTGTTTGCAGCACAAGGAGTGGAAACTCGCTAAACTGTGACACTATGTGGCTCGCTGTAAAAAGTTTTCAGTGCCAAGGCAAAAATACTCAGTCAGAAAATACGTTATGAAATGCAGTAACATGTACAAAATGCAATATACCTACAATGAATAGCCATTTTATTGGCAATGCAATAATAAAATGCAAGTTTGTTTATGAATACTACAATTTGTTTTTATTCGGTAATTTTTTGTTCTGGTTATATGCGCTAGACTAAGCTGACTACTGGTCACTTTTACCTCATACATTATTGTATATCGTGTCGTGTTGAATAAATGAATGAATGAATGATTTATTGAGACACATCAAACGTGCATCAAACACTGCTGTGAGCAAATACGAAATTATAACACTGCAGGAAATACACCAATAAAAACAAACACTGAACATAAACTCAACTACACTACACTACACTCAATTTAA
>Ga0056128_1004577_pt1 | contig 17307 bp, 7 predicted proteins | sample WorMetLIZISLAND2_FD_71113 | JGI IMG/M metagenome (GOLD analysis project Ga0056128, IMG submission 71113) | Marine gutless worms symbiont microbial communities from Max Planck institute for Marine Microbiology, Germany - Olavius geniculatus... ... | reverse complement strand
CAACCCTGCAGGAGTTAAGCCACGCTGCCCTAGATAGGCAGCGGTGGGCAGCGATAGTAAGAATGGCGTCAGACACCAACGGGCATTGAGCCCACGGTTGTCGATGATGATGATGAGTAGTGATAAACAAATAAACGAAATTAAATTAAGATTTTTAATGTCATCGCTGTTCATAGAGCATCATCACATTGCTGTTTAAAATGCTTCTATATAGTGCACAATTTTTTTTTTATTTCACAAAACAGGTTAGTTTTGCGAAGCGTTTCAGAAAAAGTGGAATTTAAAATTTCTTAATTTATGTTAATTTCAAATTATTTGGTATAATTTTGGCAATGACAAAGTTTTTTTTGAAAATCGGTCAACATTTGGCTAACTTATAACTAAAGTTAAAAGGTAAAGGTAAAAGTCGGAATATAGCTTTTTGGAAGATTGAACCCCTCACAAAGCTAGGGAGCGTCACCTGCCATATGGAATCACACGGTGTTACCTGCCACCCGACACAGGTGAACGCCCCCCGCCGTAACCCCAGCCAGATAGGCCGGTACTCGATTCACCTACCCCGGAGAGATGGAAAGCTGAGTTGACCTAGGTGGCTGGTTACATACCGAGATGGTTTACCTGCCTGCAGGCATTCACCCATCTCAGTACTAACTAGGCCCGACGTACAGTAACTTCGTTGATCGAAAGAAACGCGTTAACGCTACGCCAGGCCACCAAACAAATACGGCGGTGGTCTATAGGCTGCTTCTAGCTTACGGTGTAGGCCCTAATTTGTCGGAACTTGCGTGAGATTGTAAGCCGACCGTACTTAAGTAACGGCCGAGCTATTGGCATGATTGTCGTTTGTTTCTCTTTCCGTCTGTCCGACGTCGTTTGTAACGTACGTATTGTGGCTAAAATAAGCTTTAAGTCGTAGAAAAAACTTTTTGCACGAATAATTAGCCATTTGCCTAAAACTCGGGCTTGCAAAATTTCTGCGATCTAGTGCAAGAGGAACATTTTTTAAAATTTGCGATTGAGTGGATAGAGTAAAAAAAATGTGCGTTTTCAACGAAAAACTGGCCATATCTCGGAAACGGTTCTCGGAAACGGTGAGAGATACGGCCAAAGTTGTTATTAATCACTAATAGGAAGTAGCATATTGTCTTTTAAATGACATAGAAATCATCGACCTTGGATGACCTTAAAGGTCACTGACAACCAGTACGATTGGCTATTCTAGCGACAGCTGGGTTTCTTGTAAGTTCATAAAGTTCACAGGAATGTGTACGACACTCGTATATTCGATACTCGTAGGCCTATTGGCCTACCGGTGACGTTTAGCTGCGGAGGCGCACGTTTGCTGTCCAAGATCTCGTCCGTCGCATTGTTCCTTACGCGCGTTACGCACGCCGTCACCACAGTACGATCGACGACATCCTATACAATATATAAGCACACCACGAGCATGACATGTATGCTGGAATAGCAGCTGGATTTATAGCGGGTTTATAGCTCCCAGGGGGCTTCTATCCCTATACCTGGTGGGCGCAGCTTGCGCCCAGTGAAAACGTAGCAAGGGAAATTTTTTGTTAAGGGTGTAGATCAACTCTCTCCCATTTTTCATTAGGGAATTTACACTCTTAACAATACTTTTTTATTTTTCAAAGAACAATCAACGAACAATCAACAAAACTCCCCCATTTATCACTCGGCAATCTACACCCTTAGGCCTAACAAAACTTCTCTCTGCGGACTAGGGTGTGGGCACTGTGGGGCCCTTCGGAAAAAAAGAGGAAGGAGATGAAAAAGCGAAAAGGAGAAAAGGAAACGAAAAAAGAAAGGGAGATGAGGCATAAAGAAGGAAATTAGGGAGAAAAGGAAAAAGAGAAAAGGGCGAATGGGGAAGCGGCATAAAAAGGAAAGAACCCGCAAAACTGAAAATTTGAGCCCGAATGTGCGGTGGGAAATTTGCACCCTATTTCAAATCCAAATTTAGGGGAAACGAAGCTACTAGCAGAAGCCATTATCGTGACTGTTTGGCTTGGTGCTACTAATCCGCACTCCCGTTATCAAACCCGGAATCGAATAGCGCGAATCAGGAGTTCTTCAATTTGCCGTGGACTATGTAATGCTGTAGACCTATAACAAGTTGTGCAATTCGCTGTACGACGCGTTACTTGTTCTACAACCAAAATCGATGTAAGTGCATGGGCTCGAACTGTAATTAGTGCAGGCCGGAGTGAACGGCGGTTGAAGGAGAGGTCCACAGGAAGAGTTCACACAGGTTGTTCTGCGGCTACAGTGTGCTCAGGTTAACTCAGATTTTTACCCTTCGTAGAATGGATAATGAGTATTAGCTTTCAGACTATGGGGTAAAGGCCAGTGTGGCTGATTGGGGCGGTGGTATGTCTGTTTGCAGCAAGACGCGAGTCCAATAGTTCGCTGACGCGGGCAATAGATGGCCGCATAGTGCGCTGCGGTATGATTAACTCATGCCAATCAGCTGCCACTTCCGAGATTGAAAAAGCGCTTCTGGTCTAAAGTCCGTCTCATGTAAAAAGCGCTATAGCAATTACCGAACTTTACTTTGCTTTTTAACTGATCGTACCTTAATAAACGCTGTTTTTTAAAAAAAATTTTCTCCTAAAGTTGTTTTAGGTGACTGGATCGTACGGAGTCTACCTATGCAGTCGTCGTGAATGTCGGTATTTCCGTCGTCGCACTGTTCACCGTTCTCCACATCCACCACACCGTCTCCACACCTCGACACCTGCTCGCACACCTAATCCACACTCTCACCAGCGAAAGTATTGGCGCTATACACGAGCTGTACAAAAATGAAAGGTTTGTTGAAAAACCGTAAAACGTTGACGCCGATTTTGCTTTTCTATCTCCTTCTGTTTACAAGCTAATCGCCCGTACGATGCAAAGAACAGACAAATGCAGTGACGTCTTGATAAGAAAAAATCATGGTGCCCCTGTAGATTTTAACCTGTCGGAAAATTTTTTAGTCGAAAAAAATTTCCTTCAAAAACACAATTTTGGGGGCTAAATATGTGCAACATTTAGAAAAAGCTACAGTGAAATTTGTGCAGCCATATATCTCCTCTGTCGAAAATTTGTCTGACGGAAAGTGACAACTTTCTGGGGTTTCTGCCCCGGCCTTTACAACCCAGGACGGCGCTGGACAAACAAGCAGACAAGACGCGTATGCGGCCTATAAAACGCTGCTTAATCTAAAAGACCGCTACGCCGATACTCCGAGTCTGTGAACAACTGCAGTTTGGGATTAAAAATTAGCTAATCGACATTTTAGGTCTGTAGTCGTCGATTTGACTCTTCGATTGTACTCGTTGGATTCATGCAATGGACAGCGTGCGTACTGCGTACCCGGAGCGACCTCCAGGTAATGTGGTCACGGAAGAAAATCTGCTTGACGTCGGAGCGATACGCAACGAGACCTTCTAGCGACACGGCGTGCATCGCGGCCGAGTTCGCAAACACCACCAGCTGTAACCAACGGACTCAATATTACACAAGGCAATACATAATAAATTCACGGCGCAGAGACAGGAAAAAAAACAGTTTTCAATGTTGTAACCAACAAACTTGATACTACACACTGCACAGTATTATACGTAAAAAATTTATACCGCGCAGAAACACAAAAAAAAACACTTTTTAATGCGCTGTAGCTCGAAATGTACGGAAATGGGTTTGCTTTGTGTCCTGATCCCATTATTGAGAGAGCTTACAGCACTCGCAGACCCCATATAGCCACATTAATCGAGTCGGCCCAAAGTTTTGTCGGACACCTTATGAAAAGTCGGCAGGGCTTGAAGATACGAGTAATATCACACGCAATAGTTAAATAGCGCAGAGACATAAAAATATAATGTACTGTCGAAGTTAGTAAAGAAAAAACAGGGAATTTGTAAATAGCGTTCAAAACAGTCAAAAAACTCAAGTTCCCGATAAAAAATTAAAAACCAAAAAAATATTGAAAACAACAATCAACCACTCAAAAATGTAAACGTCCGCCGAAAACTATTTCATTTTAAAACCTTACAAAACAACAAAAAGTCGTACGGAAAAATATTATGTATCAAAAACAAAGCAGGTAGGCTTAATTACGCATACTAACCCCTGGAACTCCATCTTGTCCCCTAGGCCCGGGAGGCCCGGGTGGTCCTTGCAGAAATTCTCGTTCCCCTGAATGTTGTTCCAGACGCGATGCGCCTGTATATACCCACAATCACGCTTAGCTTATATTTCATTATTGCAAAACAACTACGTAAGCTTACGGTTGCAGCAAAATTTTTCGTATCTTTCTATGGAGGAAAGCTAATTTAACAAATAGCCAATCGGTTGTTGGTATTGTATGAAAAGTTTTCTCAAAGGTCATTTGGTGCTGTAGGCTTGGTATAGCGAGGCGTCCTGGCCAGAGAATGTTAGTTACTTATAAAAAAAAAACAGAAAACATTGGCGTTTTACTTGACTGTCTGAGCTTTGCTAAGGTGAAGGTCATGGTAGCCTGGGGAGAAATTGAAACACTATCGGCGTTTCTATCTTAAACGCATCGCAACGCAACGCAACGCCGTAGTGGAAATGCTCTTTTATCGTCTTAACAGTGAATAAAACAAACAAAAAATTTAGCGGTGTAATGCTGAAAAACAATACTGTGGTCGCTACTGCGGACAGTAATAAATACGATGAAATGTTTACCTTGGTTGCAAGCACACCTGCACGATTTGTTCACTTTTGCGTCTTTACCATGCGATCTTGTTGAACAATTCGCCTGCAAAAAGTTAAAACAACCAAATACGTCACTGGCCGTCAACATCTGCGGTCTGCCACTCAGCGGAAGTTGGTCGTACCGCGCTATCGATTGAACAGTTTCGGTCGTCGACGCTTTTCTGTTCCAGGCCCGTCGACTTGGAATTCGCTGCCAGACACTCTTCGTGACCCAGAACTGAGTCTCGACACTTTCAAACCTCAGCTGAAGACATACATTTTTTGCAAAATATTGATAACAAAATGTATTCAGCGCATTAGGGATCTTTTTGAGTATGCGCTATATAAATTTACACTTTGCTTACTTTACTTAATAGACTAAAAAGTACCAGAGAGTTAATTAGGACCCAAAAAAACTGTTTTACGTGTACTGTAAAACAACACCAATACAATATACGAGGCACAATACACCGTAGATCGTGTTGAAACGTACTTATTTTAGATCGTGATCGACGGCGTGTTCTGCCTGGACGCACGTATAAACACGAAAGTGCCGAGTCGCAATCAGTCGTCACGCTGAGCCACCAAGCCACTAAGGTAGCTTGGTGGCTCCGCGGTTAGAGCGTGGATACGAGACCGAAGGGTCCACGGTTTAATTCCCAGCCGGTGCGTTATCAAGTAACAACTCTGGGCAAGTTGTTCACCTACCTGCCTGTTTAAGTGCAACTGGTCTACTGGTTAATGTCGACTCGTAATTTAATACCCCGTTTACACGATCGAGCAAACATCGAGCAAACGTCGAGCAAATGTGTTCGAAATGCACGTGCTAATTGCTCGACGTCTGCTCGATGTTTGCTCGATCGTGTAAACAGGGTATTAAGCTGCGGTTTGATTCTCACTGCCGGTCATTTGCAAGCAACCTTGAGCAAGTTGCTAACCTACTGCGTGCTCAGGCCAACTCAGCTTCCTACTCTTCGTGGGAGGGCAAATGAGTAGTAGCTTACGGGCTACGGAGTGAAGGCCTAGTGTGGCTGATTGGGGCGGTGGTTTGTCTGCTAACTGCAAACCGCGGGTCCAGTTGTTCGTTAATGGGGGCAATGGATGGCCGCATAGTGCGCTGCGGTATCATTAGCTCATGCCAACCAGTTGCCACTTCTGGCCATGAGTTCCTCTTCTGTAAGAAGCGCTATAGCACGTATTGAGATTAGGGGCACTTAGGCAATATAGTGAAATGTTTGGGCAACGTAAGTCATGAAATAATTGCCTATGACTAACTGCAGAATAAGTAAGACAAGCGCACTTTGTTGGAATCGTTGTCGAAAGTGTTCGAATCTTCGCCAGGCCGATCTGCTTCGTCGCCGTGTTCTTTCACAGGAACAGCCAAAGAACAGTCTTCCGGAGCTATACAGTACATAACGTAGTTTCAACGTAATTCATTATCTTCTTCACTTAAAATTTAAGAAAAACTACGATTAATTCATGTCAAACAATTACATAACTAAAACTTCTCAGCTGAACGGCATAAATTCACCAATGCTTTCGCGAAATACATCGCCGTGCTAGCAAAAAAATTGCGTCCATATATATATGTCTTAGGCATAAATAACTCAATAACGAAACTCTAGGCCTACAAATTCCCGTCACTTGTAACAAAGCGCTGTCGCACGATGTAAATAAACTTGGTGATACCGAACCAAAGAACAGTTTAATAAAAATGTAAGCCTATACGAGCAGCCTTTGCTGTAAACTTGCAATGACCAGCAATAATAAAAATATGAAACACGTTGCATAGGTCTAATATACATATTAATGCAATGATGCAATCATAACTTTAAGCATACTAACCTTTCCAGTGTCGACTTATCTTTTCGTGGTTAGTAGGTACCTGACAGTGACATAATATCAACTATTTGAGGTCAGAAAGAAAATTTTTCCGAGTTTCACCCACAACGAAACTTGAGTAGATTAGGCTGTTCACTGATTCATTACACCCGAGGTCCTTCAAGGTCGAGTACTGATCTAAGCCTATCGATCACGGCTTGTGCGATAGCAACAAGCTGTTGTATAAGCGATGTGCCAAGTCAATGGGAAGGCCGAAATTTCGACCCCCACAGCTCCCACATTTTTCAACCGATCTTAACGAAACTTGAAAACAAGAAAGATATCCAGGATACAACCCAACACGCAAACTTTGATTGATGTGGAACGACGGGAAAGGGGTCTGCGTAGGGACGGCATTTTCCGTTACTTTTGTGTTCTATAGCCTATCTTTTTGTGTGTTCTTGCTCACGCCTACAAGTCACACCAGAAGACCGATCACGAGTATAAGCACGAACATTATGCATTAGCTTAGACATTTATATCTGCCTACTGAGAACAGATTAAATGTCTAAGCTAATACATTAGTTGGTGCTTATACTTTATGATTTTTGCCGTTTTACATCAGCGCTTATACAACATTAAATGAATTGCTTGCAGTTTTTTTATATATAATTAAAAATAACGGAACAACCATAAAAGGTGTATATGGTGGCTGCGTTTCAAAAACATCTGATTGCTTAATGTTTATCTTACCTTACAAGTTACGACTTGCACAATCTGCGACTGCTAAACTTAGTGGCCGTGATGTGCGAAAAAGTAAAAATCTTCAGAAAATTTTGCTTACGATTAACCATGATGTGTTCGTTAGTATTCTAATCAACGGGTTTCGGTTTTTGATAAAAGCAGTTAAAAAAACAAATAAAACATTTCACAAAGTGCCACTGATACATTTTTGTGATAATCGTTAGGAGGGACCAACCTAATTATTCACATGTAGGCATATACAATACGTTATGCAGAAGTGCAACCGTACCGCCTACTGTCCAGTAGAAGTAGTTGTACAACTTACTGTGCGTATACAGCATGTTAAAGGTAAAGGTATACTTGCTACAGCGCTTCTTGTGTGAGTGATACTCATGACCAGAATCGACTTAAAATATCGTAAGTGGCAGCTGATGATGCTGATCGCTATGAGCTAATGATACCGCAGCGCACTATGCGGCAATCCACTGCTCGCATCAGCGAACAACTGGACACGCAGACATAAGCCTACATGTACCACCGCCCCAATCAACCAAACTAGGCTTTTATCTCGTAGCCAGTAAGCTACTACTTATTCCGATCCCGCTGAGGGTAAAAGGCTGAGTTGACCTAAACATGCAGTAGATTAGCAATTTGCTCAGGGTTGCTTGCAAATCGAACGTAGCGTAACTTGAAAGTTACGTTGTACGACAAATCCATGCAAAACAAATCGATTCGATTTAAATGGAGTTTAGACTTAAATGCGCCTATATGAACAAGCAGGCCTATACAGAGTGTGCCAAAAAATGACCCAACCTGTTTTTGTCAGAACTTCGTCAAATATGCACCAAATTTGATAATTATTCGCTCACAGATAGCCAGGACGATCGAATTATGTAAGATAAACTCATTTTCTCGCGCACCACATTATTTGATATATCAACGCACTACCATATATGTAAAACGCAGTTGCTCCAAATTGTTGCAGCGCTGAGTTGTCTCCGTAAAGTTCTAACGACTTAACTGAGAACACAATAAACTAAAATGTGATTTATTCTGCAGAACTATGAGTTTGTGTAACAACTTGTTTTTCTAATTATCAAAATTTATGCTCAACGTGTACACAATGGCTTAGACGAGACGCCACGACTGAGAGCGGCATTAACAATCAATTAATCAAAATACACAACAATAATTTATGGATACCATGTGTTTTGAGCTCATCGATCAGTTTTTTGTTTTTTGCTCTTTTCAGCGAAAAAATATTTAATACCACAAAAGTATTACATCAAACGGCACTCTCTGTCAAAGTGATAATAAAAAAGTGAACAATCTGATCATCGCGCAATGTATTAATTTGGAGCATCTGCGTTTTACACGGTAGTGCGTTGACATAAAATATGTGAGGTGAACATTGAGTGTAACTCACATCATTCTATCGTTCTGGCTATTTGTGTGCCAAAAATTATCAAATTTGGTGCATTTTGGCACATCCTGTACCAGGCGCCAGACGTAGCTGTGTGCTTCGTCGTCAGTAAGAACGAGTGGCGGTGGGGGAGGGACGAGAAAGAGCGGAGGAGGTGCAAACAACTCGTCAAAGTCGATCCGTGATGATCTTGGGTCTGACGTAGTCCACTTCTCGCTGGCGTCACCTGACAGTTTGCACACACAGACGCACAGACACGGCCACTAGAGTAACTAAGTAATTTATACAGCGCGTTTACTGTAACCTGAAACGCACTTGGTGTGCTAGTAAAACGATAAATAAAAACGTTTAAGCTGCCGTCTAAAAGTAGGCAAAAAGTGTGCGCTGCATTTAAAATGTTCGGAAAAGCGTTCCAAGTAGACCTAGATGGAATGACATGTCTAAAAGCACAGCTTGCGTAGGTTTAGGCCTACGTCCTGATCCGTAGGCCTATAGAATCTGCAGATGACTATTGCCGCTTGCTGATTGCATAGAACTATGTCCATTGGCTGTCAATGCTGGAGACATGTCGGGTACAAGTAGTACAAGCGCTAAGACTGAAATGATTTAATCCGGGAGTCATGTGTAGGGGCCTACTGTGTGAATTACCGGCAGAACGACGCCACAATTCCGCGGAACGTATGAAACTCTGACCGAAATATGAGTGCTCTTAAAGGTCATCTAAGGTCAATGGTTTTCACCTAATCTGACAGGGCGTATATGCCAATTCCCATTAGTCATTAACAGTAACCTAAGATATCTATCACCGTTTCTGAGACGGCCTGTTTTCCGTTGAAAAACGCACATTTTTCCTACCCCTTTTCATTCAACCCCGGGACCCCCCAATTTGAAAAAGTTTCCCTTGGAGTAGATGGCTGAAATTTTGCATGCACGAGTTAAAGACTCATGACTAATTACTCATGTAAAAGTTTTCCCCTACGCCCTACCCGTTAGCCACAGTATATTTGTTACAGACAGTCAGTAGGACAGACAGACAGACGTACGACAATCATGACAATAGCTCGACCGTTACTTAAGTACAGTCGGCTAAAATGGTGAGCGATGTTAGGCCTAGTGGTTATACCGTGATACGAAAAATAGTAGGCCTACAAGCGCTAAGAATAATCAGAGACTGAAATGATTTAAGCTACCGAGATAGGGGCAGAGACGTGTAAACAGCATGCTGTCGTTTCTGAGTCGACGTCAAATGCCTGAGGAGTGTCAACGACTGTTTACTGCGGAGAAAGTAACAAGATAGCATTTGTGCGAGCGACATGGAGAAGACGAGTGCAAAGCGATAAGAACTCCAGTCCGCTGGACAATGGATCCATCTACTAAATGGCTAACTTATAGTGTGATAGTTGCCAGGGAGGACAGACGTAAAACATATGACATGACCACAGGCACCGTGGACGATATTGCTTGTGAGTACAGACTGCAGATCGGCTAGACGCAGCAATCAACCATTCAGAATGGACAAGACTGACTAGCAAAACTGATAGGCCTAAAAATTAATGTGCTATACGATTCCTCTACCATCAGCTCAGTATGGTAAATGGGGAGCAGACTGCATTGAAACAAAGCGATACAACGGCAGAATAACTACTGTATACGGACTCCAGAGGCACGCATTACGCCGAGAATTTTGAACACTGGCCCCAATTTCAGAAAGTCCAGTTTTTCTGACTGCAGCTAGAATATAATTTTATAAACTTCAGAATCAGCACATATTGCGAGAACGTTCTCAACAGATCATCCATCACCCATACTATCTGTCAAACAAAATGTCTGGCCACCCTGGTCGTTTGACAAGATACGCTAATGTAAGTTGACAGCAGCTTGCAGCAGCAGCAGCAGCAGCAAGCGATAAAAACTGGTAGTATATAAAAACAGCCATGATAAACAACCAGCAACATTTTAACACGCAACGGTGTACAAACACGTAGACCTATACAATATTACACCTTTGCTTGTAACTTTTAACGACATAAAAGTTATTTTTCCTAAAGAGCAGGCAATCTAACATTGTCAAATATAGGCCCTACATAATCTTATAGTGGGGTGGGCCAAAAATGCGGCAGTGAAAAAGTTGTGAAAGTCGGTCTATATAGGCCTATTTTGGCAAAGATATTGGCACAAACTGAAGGTTTACTTTTTTGGCCCGCCCTGTATTTTATACATGTATTTTTTTAATTTTATAGGGTAGGGGCCTATATCCGACAGGGTGAATTCACCCACACGCACCCGCTTCCGTTCCTGGTTTAATAGTCCAAATTTTAGGCCACCGAGCGACTACACTAACTGAGATATAGTTCTGCAGTCTTGACATTAAAATTATTATTCACCAGCTGTACTCAGCTGTGTTCATTAGTTTTATTTCATAATAAATGCACAAAGCATCAGTTTATACACTTGTTGACGGCAACATTGAAGAAGTCGCACATCGAAAACAGCAAAAATTACAAAAGGTGATATTGCCTGCATCACACTGACTGTGTGTCAGTGTGCTGCTGAATAATATCACTGTCGTATATTTGTCGTACGATATTCTGTAAATTAGGCCCCCGGGTAACGAATTACCCGATAACGGCAGCCCTATGCGACACGTGTCAGGCATGATGTCAACACTGGCCTGGAACAAAATTCCTTTTATATCCACAAAATGGCCATATAAATAAACGAACTAATATTGCACGCATCACCTGCTTAATATACGCCCGGAAAATACTTCAATAATGCTAATTTAACTAATCGTATTATTAGAGTTAGTGGACCGTTGCGTAAAATGGCCGAGCACAAACGTCTATAAAGTTGAGTCAAACTAAAGTCTGAGCCCATCTCGTAGTTAACCGAGTTCTAGCCAATTTTTGGCAGAAGTTTAACAAAATCCGTTGCCAAGGCAATGAGAGTCAACCGTGGTAAACTTACTAAAATTATTTATTTGCTCCACTTTCAAAACCCATTGTTAGATGCAAGAATCTCGGAGATATCTCCTACACATGTCGAGTTATAGCCCATTTTGTCCCAGATTTCGTTGCCATGGCAACCAGGGAGGGTCTGGGGTAAAACTAATAACACCATTAGATTGGCCATCCCCGAAAAACATATTCTAGAATCAAAAATTACGACTTTATCTTACGCACAGCCAAGTTATGACCGTTTAAAGAATTGTTTCATTTTCCCCATAGGCGCCATTGTATTTTTGGATTTTTACGAATAAATACGTTAAATGTTAAATTTTCACTTTCTAGCCCCAAAAACGCACTTCCTTGTGCAGAATTGCGTCGTTTGACGTATTAAGCGTAAAAATCCCTTAAGAGGTCTGACCTGTCGGTGCGTTGAAGAAAAAAAATCATATAAATAATTTTGTGCGTATATTTCACCCCTTTGCCGAGAAACCCCCCTTAGAGAAATTTGCATAAAATTTTGCGTCACGGCTCCCCTCGCCGACGTTATCAACCGTGCCAAATTTTATCTCAATCGGTTCAGGGGTTTTGATTCTGTGGGGTCGAACTTTTGGCTTTCCCTTAGGAAAGAGAAGTCGCCGTTAACACCGTTAAGCCTGTGATTATCCTTATCAGTTTTTCTCATTCCAAGAACCATGGGCGGCGCTAGGAATTTAAAGTTAGAGGAGTAATGGGGGCAAGAACCAGGGCACAGGGAAAATAATTTTTTTCTTGTGTCGGCCAAATGTGGACATTATACAGTTGTTGTGTGCATCAAAAAGATATAGCGGAGTCTAGGGGCAGAGCCCCCTAAAACTAAAATACTTTTGGTTTTTTAAGGTTTAATGAAAGCTACAAATTTGCTAATTTTTGATACTTGAAAACACAAAAAAATACAGATATCTGTGTTGTTTTGCCAAAAAAATGAAGTTTAATAAGTTACATTTTGGTATGTGTATGGTTATCATAGGGCACTTTATCATGATCAAAATTTCTCCTGGGGGAGGAGCAGCCAGGGGCAAGGGCAAAGGTTCGAGGGCAGTTACCCTTTGCCTCCTCTTTAACGCCGCCCACAGCAGGAACTAAGCTTACATCGCGTCGTAATTCACTGAAATGGGTTTTCTCACATGCCTTACTACTCCGCGGTTCCGGGTGATTCCGACCTCCGTTAATTAAACCACTTTTGTTATTTCTAATAATTTAATGCTCTAAGTTTGCAAAAGTAAATTCAAGCTAAATTAAACCAAACTGCAGAAAAAACACTCAATTTCCATACCTCCATCGATGGCGCGACTAGACACTTCGTCAAATGACGGAATAAAGACGACAAAAAGAAAGGCGGATGCCGTTAGACGGGACGCCATTATAGTCGTAGTATAGGCCTACTGCAAGTATGAAGAGCTAACACTTGTTCAGATCTGTGTGTGCTTGCAGACAAACGATTATCGTATTGACGTCTAGGGTTTCCAACGGTCTACCACACTCCGCGAAACTCTTTTTTCCAAACCCAGGTTTCGGGGTCGAGGTTGATACGACCAATGGCCTAATAAGACTTCTGTCGGTTTCGGGCTGAGAATTTAAATGAAAATTGAGGGTGCGGATTGCGGAAAAGCGCGGGTGTCGATCTATTCCTTGCTGGGGAGGGTCAAAAATAAATTTGTCAATCTGGGAATGCCGTAGCTAAAATTGGTCTATTCTCTCAAAGTGCGCAATTTTGCTTTAAAACGATATCGTAGTATAAAAACAAGAGGTCCATCTGTCGCTAAGAAAAGCCGACCGTACCGCATATGTCTGAAGCCCAGAGTCCGACTTCCAATCACGAAGAGAAAGCGATTTCTCAGAAGAGACACAGTCCTATGCACGCTATGTTAACGGAATTAACGCTGCTCTCGAAAGCTACAATCAACGCTAGTATAACGGACGTCGAACATATCTCGCCAGACGATATAATAGCTACAGTCGTTAATAACCAATGCAAATATCAGACGCAAGTTTCGCAAACTTTTCTCACAGTAAAAACGTCTTACTAGGGAAGACGCGCTAAGTTTATATACAGTTCTTGTTGCAGTACTGACCTTCAAGGTCATCCAAGGTTGATGATTTTCATCTCATCTGAAAACGGCGTATGTCACTTCCTATTAGTGATCAATAGTAGGCCTAACCTTGGCCCTATCTCACACCGTTTCCGAGAGTTGGCAAGTTTTCCATTAGATTTCCTAACCCCCACCCTATATTCAAGTCCCAATTTAAAAATGTTCCTTTTGCACTAGATAACTGAAATTTTGCACGTCTTAGTTTCACACACATGGCATTCGTGTAAAAGGTTTCCCCTACGACCTAACGCTTAGCCACATTATACAGAGTGTGCCAAAAATGGCCCAAGTTGGGTCATTTTTGGCACACCCTGTAGGTTACATCCGTGACAGACGATAACGGCGACAGACGGACAGACAGACGAACGGACGATACTTAACGAACACGAACGGACGTTACTTAAATACGATCGGCTAAAAACACAACACGATCGACACTCGGGTCTGAAGGCGCCCCAAACCCCGATTTTAACCCCTCGAACGACGGACGAAATGTTTCTATAACCTACAGTCCTACACGTTTCAGAGACTGCATGCAAGGTGCAGGCTAAAGCGTAGGGCCTATAGCATGCATGGCCTAGGAGTTAGGATGGGCTACAGCCAGGATGAACATGCATCAGCTTTGTCTATACAGGGTGGGGCAAAAAAGTAGCCCCCTAAAGTTTTTCGCTGTTTTCTCAGCAACCGTTCAGAATTTTAATTTGAAATTTTACAGATTTATTTACTGAAAGCATCTACATCTAACTGCCAAGCGAAATATGATTCTCTTGAAAAACGACGAAGTTAGACTTTTTAACATGATTGACCGCCTACCGATTTTTCAGCATTCAAAAATGTTCCGGTTACAACACCAATTCAATAACATTGTTGAAATAACACAGTTAAATAATGATCAGATGCCAGAATTCCATTGTCACTGTGAATGTTTGAAGTGTCCACCGCCAGCTCCAAGCTATAACACGGGCCCGGCCTCCAGTCGCCTTATTTGAGAAATCTTTCACAGCCTTGTCGATCGGTCACTGTGGCAGTTCGCCCCATACAATACAATACAATGGAGAATAATGCCGAGAATTTGCACTCAAAAACTGACAAACAAACTGTCAGTTTAATCTAGCACATAAACTAAAAAGAACTGAAACGTTTAAAGGAAAAATGAAATGAAAGATACTGAGAATAGAAATAGTGTTAAATGTAAAAATGACAAAATTCAAAAAATGACTGAAGTGCTTTCTTGAGTTCGGCCACTAACATTCGCACCCCACACGTCGTGAATCGTAATAGTCCATTGGGTTTATATTCGGCGAATTTGGAGGCCATTGATCTTTTGTGGTGAAATCTGGACAGCTGGCCCGCAGCCAGTTCTGTGCCCTGCGCGGCGTTGCGCGCTGTATGTGCCGAAAGATGAATACGGCGGACAGCCGGCGATTGCTTTGAAAGAACGATAATTTAATTATAATAATTTCTACAAAATAAATTACTGTTTATCAAAACGTCACTGTTACGTCATCGACAGTAACGTAGTAACCGGTTTTGGAAAATTAAACAGCATTTTTAGCTTAAACATTTTTTACTCCTCGCGCGCTACGTTCCTAACGTAGCTAAGGGGAGTATATGAGATCAGTCTAATATTGAGGACCGACCGACCGACGACCGACCTCTGTTCCTGAAAGAGCCTTGCTGGAAGAACTTCAAATGGCCATTATCTCCATAACGGTGCTAGATAGACGCATGGTCACTATGGACCACCCGTAGGAAGTCGATTCCCAAGAGTCGAATGGTCACGTGACCGATGACGCCAACATTTAAGGACTTGCACATCGAAAACAGCAAAAATTACAAAAGGTGATATTGCCCGCATCACACTGACTGTCTGTCAATGTGCTGCTGAATAATATCACCTTTTGTAATCGGCTTGGCTACTGTAAGACATTTCTTGTAATGCTAAAACATCGGTAGGCGGTCATGTTAAAAAAATCTATAACTTCGTCGTTTTTCAACAGAATCACATTTTACTTGTCAGTTAGATGTAGGACGTTTCACTAAATAGCCCTGTAAAATTTGAGGTTAGAATTTCAAACGGTTGCTGAGATAACAGCAAAAAACTCTAGGCGGCTACTTTTTGGCCCCACCCTATATTGTTATGCGGTCTGACCCCTCTGCATGGCGGATTGGCGGTCAACCGTATTAATAGCCTATAGGCCAACGGCATTATGGCTTAGTCTCGTTAATGGTATAAATTTTAATTTTTTTTTCTTAGTTTCGAAGTTTCGCTAACCCAGATTTGCCCGTTATTTCGTTGTGCGCGAATATGAAACTACGGGCGTAATCGATTTAACAAAACTGAAACAAGTTTCGAGTTTATAGGTTTCGATGTATAAATGGATTGCACGAAACTGGGGGCATGTCACGTGGATATAATATAACGATAATATTGCAGCTTCAGTTCAATGAAAACCAAGAAGATCTGCTATGAAACCGTGACGACGTTTGCAATTTTACAATGCATGACTGTTTTATTACGCAAAATTCTCTAACTTTTTTTTCAGTCAGTTGTCAATATAATTAGTTGGCGATGGATACGGTACGATGACCAGGCATACATACACGTAAAACAATGGGTGAGTTCAAGTTTCGCTAAGACTTTAATCTTGGACTAAAGTCTTGACTTTGGACTTATCTACGAGCTGGACTTAGACTTTAATCTTGACTTTCGACTTGACTTTGGACTTCACCTTTGTTTCTGGTCGTCCATTTTGGTTACAGAATACAGATCACTAGTCCGAAGGCGCGGTAGTCCGAATTTTGTCCGCAGTTTGAATCTCCAATGTCTGGGCATAGTTATTTTTTTCTTTTCAGGCTACTGCGCACATATTTACAAAGCAAATGGCCGCGGAATTACAAGATATTGACTAAGACAATATTCGTCGCGCGTCTCGTGGGCATTAGCGCGGATTTCTTGAACATTATAGTGTGCAAAAACGACGTGTCGTTGAGTGAATGACGTAATGTCATAACTCAACAAGGATTAAAATATAAAATAACATATGCCCCGTGAATAAACACCCAATATACTAAAAATATTTTTAAAAAATTAAGTGTAGTCTCTTCGGCCAGTTGTTCAACTGTGCGCCACATCCGATGAGAATGCCGATGTCCAACTACTCCGATTTTGTCCCGAAATTAAGAGCGGGCAACGTGTAACATGCGTAAATGGCTAACTTCGCAAAAAAATTACGCAATTAACCGTTCATATTTTCCAGCAAATGAGAGTTAGTAAATGCTGAATACGCAAACACGAAAGTAGTTTTCCTCTGGAAAAAGTGGGTGGCTCTGAAAAGAGCCGGTTCTTGTTGGTGCAAGAGGACGTGCAGTCTACTTGGACGACGTGTACTTGGTGACAGCCTTCGTGCCCTCGCTGACGGCGTGCTTGGCCAACTCACCAGGAAGCAGCAGACGAACGGCCGTCTGGATCTCGCGGCTCGTGATCGTCGAGCGACGGTTGTAGTGCGCCAGTCGAGATGACTCG
>Ga0056128_1004575_pt1 | contig 17318 bp, 6 predicted proteins | sample WorMetLIZISLAND2_FD_71113 | JGI IMG/M metagenome (GOLD analysis project Ga0056128, IMG submission 71113) | Marine gutless worms symbiont microbial communities from Max Planck institute for Marine Microbiology, Germany - Olavius geniculatus... ... | reverse complement strand
TGCATTAATCGCGACAAACCACTGTCGTACTTCCGAGTGTCAGTGACGACGCGGGCAGCTGAATTCATCACTCTCTGCAACTTGTCTGTTATGACTTTCGGCGACTCAGCCAGCACAGCGTTACAGTAGTCGACGCGAGATGTCACAAATGCTTGCACGAGGGTTTTAGCCGACCCGACATCCAACGACTGCCGGACACGACGAATCTGTCTGAGATGAAAAAAAGCAGGTAGCACTGACTGCTGAGACATGTTTCTCAAGACTCAAATCAGACGACATAATAACTCCTAGGACGCGTACGTGTCCACTGGGCTGGATGGTGTCGGAGCCAAGCTTGATTGCCGGGCCACGACCATCGAGTAATAAATGATCTGGATGCCCCTATGACGCTTCAGAGTTTATGCATTAAGTGGACGTTTAGGCAAATAATACGTGAAATTAGTTACATATATTGTACTCTCATTTTGTTTTTTTTTCTAGTCACGAGCGGCCTGCCTGTTCATGGTAGTTTAATGCGGTTGGCTTATAGACAACGGATGTAAGACACCGTATCAATTGTACGTTACGTTAAAGTTGTTTACCGTAAAAGAGAAAAATATTCGGAATACGATCGAGGAGCTTCGCAGATCTGGATGTCGGACGAATATAGAAATTGCCTAACAGTCACCCGCTAAAAAATCGATTTCACGCATGATGCCACTCGGACAGAATGATAACCTATAACCTTTCTCTCTGTTTGTCTGTCTGTCTATCTGTCTGCATGTATGTACGATTGTACGTCCCGCTCGTTGCCGGCTTTTTACGCTTTCCGGAAGCTGCACGGCAGTAAATCGTTCGCTCTTCGAGCAGAACGCCTGAGCACCGACGTCAAGCGTTGATCGTCGTATAGCAATGGAGCTGTTCGGTCGGTGGCGCCCCCGAGCGAACACGAGTCGACGTAACGACGACCGTTAATTAATTCGACTCTCGTCTCGTCTTCGACGTATAGGCTAGCGCAACAAATCTCGCCGTTTCCACTCGCGCTGCTGCTGCTGCTACTACGACAGTGTTGTACTTGTCGAGAGAAGGAGGGGTTGAGGGGAACCCCTTTATTCTTCTGGCTTAGCTCTTCACTTATCACATGCACATTTACCCCATAGACTCAGCACCTACCCCCTCCCAGAGTTCGTCAGATTAATTATTTTAATATTTCATCCATCTCATGAGCAGCATAACCGATGAGCAAACGAAAAATTATGTTCTTGTTGTTGTTAACGTAACAAGCCTAGTCAGGCGCTGCCTATATGGGGGGCAGATGCCCCGAAGAGAAAGAATTCCACCAGATCGTCCCACTTGGAGTGAGTCCGGGTTCCCATCTCTCCCTTGTGACGTTGACAGCCATTTCATTGAACGGGGGCACCACTCAAAGGCGGCTGTTGTTGCCCACAGCTGACAGACTGGCAGGCGTTGTCGATTGTTGTTGCCAAACGGTAATCGTTAGCGAACGTTGACGGTTGACGTGCGCTGCCGAACTGCTGTCAAACTGCACCGATTCTTCGACGATAAGGTGACCGTCTGAAAAAAAGTTATGTACACCAGCACCACACCATGAGTATAACGCTCCAATCTTTGATTTTACTAGCGTAGAAGAGATAGTGTGATTATGTTTGAGTTTTCATGCACTATATAATAAGATCCGCGGCAGCCGGGTCTTTCGAAAGCACATGTATGGTGAGAATGGATCTGTATTCTGCACGCTCCACTCCCGTTCCCTGAACTCGGTCTTTTTCTAGGCAAATAGCACGCTGTGCTGCTGCTGCAACTGATGCTGTCACGAAGCTCGCCCGGCGCCGCGCCGGCTTTGTTTTTTTAGTTAGTTTTACTGTTCTGTCTCCATAGACTAGACCTACCTATCCCAGTGGCCAGTACCTGTAGATTATATAGACTAGAAGTGCGAGAACTTGTTATATTGTCCACGCTTTCGTGTAATTCGGCTCGAGATCTTCGCTGTCAACGATGTCGTCGATCCCGGGTGTTTTTGTCACTCACTCTCAGCTCGTTCTGATTGACTGATTTAGGTCACAAACACACGTGACCATGTTTACGTGACGTAACGTGTCAAGCTGACGCTGTATTTATACCGACGGTTGCATTAAGTAATTAAGTTTACAAAATACAATGCAAACAGGCACAAAACATGTTTACTTTAATGCACACATCAACTTACGTCTCACTTATATTCACTTGTAGTGTATACATGATAATAAGCTTATAAATTCACGCAGAATATCTGTGACCTTGAACGATTGCGCAAGGTTGTTTAATGTCATTGTTACCAAAATTGAGAAGTAAAAGTAGACGGAAGTGTTTTTAAACGTAACAATTTTATTGGACAACTTTTAGGTGTTTCAGTTGCTGTTTATTCGTGACGACATTTCTAGGCTTATCTGGGACCGCTGAGCTTTCCTTATTTTTATACTGGCAGGCAGTTTTATAAACAATTTAATAAAAAAAAAGTAAACAGTGTCGACGGCGACGTATCCGGTTGGTTTGGGTTTTTTGTGTATTTTATCGCACATCAGCAAATCCTTGCAAAATTAGATGGTGGTTACGACTCCGTCGATTATTATGCCTCTGCAAACATGTGACAACTACAACTGTACAAGGCCAAAAAGCATTTTGAAGCATATTTGACCCCACCGTAAACTTGACCCTTACCTTTGGACCCCAAAATTTGAAGTGTTTCCGAAGTCCGTTAGTGGTGAAAGTCTGGTCAAATTACGGCAACAAATACGCGAAATATCGTACTAACAGGGCCATAAAGTGTATTTTGTGGCATATTTGACCCCACCGTGACCTTGATCGTTTGACCCTAAAATTTGACGCGTTCAAGAATTTTGACAGTGTTTGTTCGGGATGCACGTACGGACGCACACTCGCACGCACGAACGCAAGAAACATAATGCTTCCGGCCGCTATGTTGGCGGAGGCATAAAAAACAACCGTAGGTTTACAAGTGTTACACAACTTGTGCAAGTTTGTACAAAGCTGCAGAGAAGCTTTATTTAGTCAAAGGTGTTTGCACATACACTGCAATGAAACCAAGTACGATGTTTAGAGTTGTTTCAGCGTGTTTTATCACATGTTATTTTGTCGCATTGCACATGAGCGAGGGCCTTTAAAGAGCAGTACTGCGTAGGTCTGTTTATGTGGATAAACTGCGTGAACTAGCACGTATAACTCACACTGCGTCTACAACGTACGAGTGCCATTAACTGGAAGTCGTAACGACCCGTCTCCACGTCGTACGTTATGAGCTTTCGTACTGGAGCAGTGTGTGATGTCTGACCTTTTGTTTCATACACTAACGATATATTGTCTCGACGCCTGCCTTCTGTTGTCTCTGCTTCCAGAAGTCAGTGAGTGGGCTTGTGATGGGCAGAGTTTTATGTGCTGCTCGATACATTATAGATCATTTCGGCGAAGAATCTCTCCCAGACCCAGGCAATAATTGCATGCATTGGTACTTACAAACGGGATGGCATATTTGATGAAACGCTGAGTTCAGATCCCGCTATGTAGGCTACTTGGCATTAAACTGCCGTCGATAAAGTGAAGCAAAGCTAAGGTCTATACCTATACGTGCAAGAGCTGAGCACTGTGCACGGAACAAGACTAAATGGAATCAGTTCATTAAAGAAGCATCGTATCTTTGGTGACGATTCGCTACACTCGATACCGTGTGAAAAGTTATGTTCAAACATTGAAATTATTATTCACGCGGTTATTCAAAGTGCGGCAAAAAAGTGGATTTCTAAAGTTTTTCGCTGTTTTCTCAGCAATCGTTTGGGATTTTAATGTCAATTTTTGCGTCTTTATTTATTGAAACCATATACATTTAACTGCTAGGTAAAATTTGATTTTGTTGAAAAACGACGAAGTTATAGATTTTTCCACATGACCGTCTATCGATTTTTAGCATTAAAAATGTTCAAGCTAAAAATGCTATTTAATTTTCTAAAACCAGTTACCATGTTATTGCCGATGACGTCATAGTGACGTTTTGATAAACAGTAATTTATTTTATTTATAAATTATTACTTAATTATCGTTCTTTCATAGCAAGCGCCGGCTACCCACCGGGTTCATCTTCTATCAGGACGGCGCGCCAGCAACATACAGCGCACAGCGCACGGAACGGGCTGCGGGCTAACTGTCCAGATTTCATCACAAAAGATCAGTGGCCTCCAAATTTGCCGAATATAAACCCAGCGGACTATCGCGTGTGGGGTGCAATGTTGAAGGCTTACTACAAGCTTAAAACAAAGCCGAAAATAATCGCCGAAGTCAAGGAAGCGCTTCAGGTTATCTGGGGCAACCTGAGACAAGGACCGATCGACAAGGCTGTGAAAGACTTATCAAAATAAACGACTAAAGGCTTGTGTTGGAGCTTGGAGCTGGCGGTGGAAGAAAACAACGAAAAACTTTAGGGGTCCACTTTTTGCCGCGTCTTGTAGTCCTACTGCAGCAAAGTGTTAATGCGTTGTAAGGTTGTATGTTTAGTCGTCGCTTTATTGCAAATTATTGCATAATAAATTTTGAAAATCCATAATCAATATGTTTTGTTGGGACGGAAAAATCATTGTCAGTCAGTCATTAAATTTATTTTAAAACTCAGTTACAGTCCGTTTACTCTACACTGTGTCCCCGTAAAGAAGCCACTTTTATTTTTAGTAGCAAATAATTCACTGCTGTAATCGGCCAAACTACGACTTTGGCATTTCACAAGGTAGTGTAGCAACAGTATGAAAGTAAAATGGGAAAAATTGTAGTTGTTTTCGTCAAGTTTTTTTTTTGATTTTGCATGCCAAAAATTATTAAAATTGGTCAATTTTTACGGAGCTATTTAAAATGCTTTTTTGGGACGCAGTGTATAGAACTAGACCGTTACCGAATCTGTCGCAGCTGCTATGTTTTTGATGTTGCCATTGTTTTTCTTAAACACAACAGCAGCCTGCCACAGAATTGACCGGGCGAAAAACACGACTGAGACAAAATGCCATACGACCAACAGACTACGATATGGTGAAATGTGTATGAATAGGCGGTATCGCTTGCGCTCCAAGAGCGACCCCACCTAAAAAAACTGGCAGAGACGGCTCAGAGATAGCGGTAGGGAAGTAATTCCGTGTCGAGCAAAACGCAGCGACAGTGACGTAGACAATGGGGGCAGGAGCCGAAGCCCTTCCCAATCTTCCAGACAAAACATACGTTTAAACTGCATTAAATGTGCCAATTTGGTCAGTTTATTCTCGGGAAAATAATTAAAATTGTCGCCACCAGATTTAGACCACAGCTGGATTTTAGGAATAATACTTCTAAGAAAAGGCAGGGGAGAGAAAAAAAGAGAACAGGGAAAGGGATTTGACGGGTAAAAAAAACAAGGAAGGGGAGGGGCAAAAGGGGCAAGGAAATGGGAACGGAAGGAAGACGAGGCCCGTCCCAATTGGAATTTTTGGCTACATCACTGCGCAGCGATGCCGACACTGCGATCATCAGCGACCGTTCCAAATCGACGCCGCGACTCGCAATCTGCTTATACGACAAATTTGCGCGATCTTTTTCTTCGTGCGTCCGGTAATCACGACCGTCATTACGTCGTTTGTCGGCGTCTGATCACCATGCAGTCTGTGTCTATCCCACGCAGTGTGCTGTGATATCTTTGCAGATTGCTGTCGGTCGGATGGTGTATGAAGGCAAGAAACAGCTAGAGGTGGCGGTGAGAACCGACATCCTGGACGAGGGACGACCTCTCAGATATGAACACTCAGTGTACGTATTATATCGAGTTGTATTCAACTAGAACCTGGCTGGCTCTCATCAAACGCAGCGCACACAACGTACTATGACTCGCGTGACGCAAACAACGCGAAACAAGTACGCAATGAACGCAAAAAGTACGCTACAAAAGTATGAACGCGAATGAATTAAGTGACGCAATCAACAAAGCAGCCAAAACACAACATCGGAAGCTGCGTCTGTGCGTTGCGTGCATTGCGTTTGATGGAAATTAGGGTTAATACTAAACGTTTCTGTTCAGCATCGCCGGCAACAGCCGCGTGCGTTTGTTATATACAGTAACGTGTCTCGACGTTGATCTCAACGCCGAGCTGACGTTTGCAACTTATGCGAAGCGGGTTTCAACTCGTTGCCTCTACCAACTCCTCGCCAGTTGCGATCTATTCTGTCAGCACTCTCTGCTTCCATGCTTTTGTTGCCAGTCGCGTGGACTACTGCAAGTGCAACAGCATCTTGTATACCAAGTTGCGGCCGCTCACCTTCGTTCTCTTCAGTCTGTGCCTAACGCCGCAGCTCGTTTGGTGGTCAAAAAGCGGAAAACGACTGCACACACCAACTCTTCGCTATGATCTACACTGGTTGCTCTTGCGTCGACGAGTGGACTTTAGGATCTGTCTACCCATCTATAAATGCTTGCACCAGATCGCCCCAGTGTACCTCACGTCACTGCTCACTCCAGTGACGGCAATCCTCAACCCGTCGGCATCTGCGGTCCGCTGATCTCGATGATTTGGTCACACCAAGGACGAGAACTGTGCGCTTCGGTCCTCGAAGCTTCTCGGCTGCTGGTTCATCAGCGTTGAACAGTCTGCCCTCGAGCTTAACAGCGCGATACTGACAGTTGGATAATTCACTGCCAGCTGAAGACTGGGCTGTATCTACGCACTAGGCATTAGCGCAGCCGTCGTAACTTTTGTTGTAAGATTTGCACAAACAATATGCTGTTACTGAACTAAACTGAACTGAACCGTATAGAGTTACGTTTAACTTAAAATACAGTATTTTTATTTTCCCCCGAACTTTTCACGTTAAACTTAATTAGGCAAAACCTCTATTAATCTCGGTTTTTACAATCTTGAGAATTATGCAACAAACTAAGATCTAGACGGGGACGCTGAAAATGCGAGACTGGAATTTTCGGCACCAACGCGGTCAAAAATGCAAGGGTGGGAAATGGCGATTACACAAAAATTACGGGATCTTATGTGCATTACGTGATAATTGCGGTATCTATAAAATTCAGGATTCTATTTTTTATGGCCATTGCTAGGCTAGCATAAAAATCTATAGGCCTACTACATTTATAGCAGACTGAAGCTCGAATACACAATGAGGCATACTCGGAACCATCCTAAGATTTTCCAAATCATTTTCTATAAGGTCAGAATTAACTTAAGACATAGTGACGATGATCAGTTACTTCGGGCAGTTGAGAGAGCGGCCGAAGTTTCTCTGTCGAAATCGTCCTGCAGATTATTTTTAGAATTAAGTCGTTTTTGTTTTTGTCCTTTGAATTTATAGAAAATAGCCCCATTTTAAGTCGACTCACCAACAAACTGTTCGAAGCTGAAACATAGTCTGTTTCTTGACATATTACAATAATAGTATTTATGTACCATAACAAGAGTATTACTTTTGAAAGTACCCAAAACGAAATGGCTACTTCAACGATAGCAGAACTCTGATTTGGGTGAGATAAAACTATCAAGCGAGCTGTCAAATGGTTTTCGCGGCTGTGTATTGCTATGCACGATGTGTAGGATGTCGTCTCGGTATATAAGCCAACGCGATGCGACGGCTTCAGCGGCAGACAAGATGTAGATGCGTCGCCGACGTCGGCTGGACGTATATATTGCGTCGAGCAGGTTCATGCCGGAATGCGCCTGCGCGGTGCCTGGTGACAGCAGCAACAGCAGCAGCAGCAGTAGCGACATTTATGAGTTCTTGGCGCAACGAATTTTGTGGATGCAAGTCGCCAAAAGCGTCAAAGGGAGGGCGTCTGTCGTAACTCCAAGGCCCCAACCGCTGGGACGGTTTCGTGCAGTTCTGTAGGGATACACCCGCTTAAGATATTATGCTATTTTGATGTTTGTTCACAGACCAACTAATAAGCCGATGGTTACAGCTCAGTGATCACAAATCCAACGCACGATGCTGCGTGCATTGTATTTGCTCTTTAAACAGCATTTACACTGCTGGAGGGGGTAAGAGAGCGCGCACTTCAGACAGTGCGGTATCATATACTTGAACCACGCTTAGATGGCCTAGACTACACCGTCGTTTGCTTTATGACGTATGACTGCAGCTAAAAAATTAAGAAAACTAGAAAGCAGTCAGAGCCCGCACACCTCCGCCAAGGTCATGTTGTTCGCTAGGTGACAGCACCAGGATTCCTTCCGGATCACCCCCAAAATTGAATTACTGGTAGTTTTTGCCATTCCCGTCATTCCCAGAAAATTTCAGAAAGATCCGTCCATAACTTTTTGGGTTATCTTGCTGACACATAGACAGACAAACAAAGTCTGGCAAAAACATAACCTCCTTGGCGGAGGTAAAAATACCAGTGCAAGTTAAGTGTGGTTTACTGTTGTCCACTCTTCGACTCAGTAGATGGGGCATCAATTGTTGCCCTTGCTGCATAGGTGTATCCGCTTGTGAGAGAGCAGCACTGCAAAGAACAAACATCGTCGCCAGGTCGTTGTCGCCAGCATTACGGCACGGCAGCCGACGCGATTTATAACGGTCGACGATATCACTCACTGCCTGGTGAGCTTCCTGCACGCCCGATTGCGTTCAACTTCGACGCGTAGAGTTGACCTGCAGCCTACTACAATATGCATGACTCTCTCAGCTCTCGACGACAGAATGTGGTCTATGTGCGCGCCTTGCGTGCGGTGTGAAAGTGCACTCTGTGGATGCGACATTTTCCAATGCTAGGCCAAGGCCGTCCTTATATAATTCACGCGCGTGTTCTCTGCTGTCGAAACAAATACCGCGGGGTTGTTTGTTTGTTATGCTTATATCCTTTCTTGCGGGTAGTGTCACTCAGATGTTACGCTGGTGATGAGTTACGCTGGTGAATGAACAAGTCCAAAGTGATTTGGAAAGAGGCGAAATCGTTCTCACCATTTCGCGCAATGACTCTTTTTCTATTCGCAATTGCATGCTTTAGCTGTTAGTTTGACCCACTAAATCTTTTCTTCCTCTGGGTATCAGGAAACCTATCTAGCACAATGTATCTCTCGGAGATTTGCGAACGCGGACGAGGACGCTTTCTGACAAAAACCGATTTCTTTACGGCAACGTTTCTTGTTAATAGTAACAACAGTGCTACAAAATTTTACCTGCATTTGCAGTTTTTTTTGCACATGCCACATTGTTAAGGGCTGGTCCTGGGCGCCAGTATATTTTAAACATTATCACTGCTGCTGACAGTGCGGACTCGGACGCGGACCCAAAATTCTAAGATCTGCACATCTGTGCTGTCTCTGGACGCCCCAAGTGGCATGTGAATCCGTCGAATGGTGTAAGCCGGATGCACAAGTGTGGCAGACGACAGACCACGTACGCTACGAAGAAATTGTTAGCTATAGGCAAAATCGCTAGCGCTAGAGCGATGCCGCCAGCAATGGACTGATTTAAGAATGTTTCCTATAAGACTATATGCAGCCGATGTCGGCGCTTCGATGAACAAATACCCTAAGTTAACTATTCGTAGGTTTATGACTAGTTTTCAAGTAACCCAAAAACCTATAGGCCTATATGGCCGGAATAAATATTTCTGTATTAACACTGCTGCCTTCAGCCAAAATCTTTAAAACATTACTGTTGCAGCAGATATTAATTAATTACTTTTTTTATTATATTTATTCGCGTTTAATCTTGTAAACCACTTGTCCTTATTATGTGTGTTTTTATCTGAATCTGATCTAGATCTAATAGCGATTTGATATAGCGCCAAAATGTTACAATTTTAATTGCGAATCAGAAGCGCCGTTGGCGCTGACTTGTCCTATATGCGGTAGTCGGTCGCTGGATTAATTAAGACGTTCCATTCCTCTAGTACTTAAAACTATCGCCTGATTTTTTACAAGTTTGTAGTGACTGCGATGAGACTAAGTGTGTGAACTGGAACTGTGCAAAAGCATCGCATATATACGTATAGACAGTTGTAGTATAAAGTATTGACGGTATATATAGGATGGGGTGTGCGATGAACGGGTTGTTGACCCATTCATTACTTACCCGATCAATATTTCGGCCGACTCGACCTCGTACGGGCCGATGAAACTGCATGGACTCAAGCCGCATGACGTCATCGCTCCACGTCTTGATCTTCACTGCGAAGCCTCGTTTTCATACAGGCAACCTCGCTTTGATTTGTCGAGCAGATGTCATTCATGATTCAGATTTAAGAGGCGCTTACGTGTAAAGCCAGAATTGGAACAAACCACCCACATCGAACGGTCTTGCCTCTCATGTTAGTCTGCCAATGATGCTGGACGTTTTACTTAATGAATGATCTGTTTGGTGGTGTGTGGTTGTTATGTCGACTAAGACTTAGACGCCAACATCTAAACAACGTCATAAGATACTTTGGGCCTAAAAACAGAGTTGAAAGCGACCGCGTTTAGTTGTTTTACTGCAGTTTTATTATACTTTGTGGCACATGGGCGAGCTCCATAAGGCTTAGGCTTTGAGCATAGACCTAAGTGTAGGCTATAATGTGATGTCCCTGTATCTCAGGCGTCCAGAGAATGCGTTCACACTGTCCAGACAGACGGCATGGATTCTCGGTAGAGCCAGCAGCAGAGCGGCTAAAAAGAAAGACTGAATTAGAGACTAGATGTGAGGCAATGGAAGGAAGGGGTCGTATGGAGCGACGGACTGGCGAGCGACTGACGTGGGACGTCACCAATTAGCGTCCCGACGACGTGCTTCGGCGTTACTTCCGATTTTCTGCTGGCGCACTGCTGGCGCAGACCGTGCTACACTTGCAGCATGAAGGCGCCGTCAGAGCGCCGCAGACTGACTACGGCCGTCCATGCACTGACTTAAGCGGCGTTTCCACTCAACGCAACGCGCGCAACGCATTCAACGCAACGGACGGAACAGACGCAACAGCCGATGAAGCAAGCGACCTCCCCTTTGACACTGCGTCGTTTATAATTAATATTAAAATTGTTTGGCGTTTGCTTTTTAGCTGACCGTACTTGCGTAACGGTCGAGCTTATGGTACGAGTTGTCGTCTGTCTGTCTGTCGTCGTCGATAGCGGATATATTGTGACTAAGCGTTAGGGAAAAACTTTTCACACGATTATTTAGCCCTGTGTCTTAAACTTAAGCATGCAAAATTTCAGTGATCTAATGCAAGGGGAACATTTTTAAATTCGGGGTTGAATGGTATGGAAAGGGTAAGAGAAATGAGCGTTTTTCAACGGAAAACTGGCCATATCCCGGAAACGGCGAGAGATACGGCCAATGTTACTATTAATCAGTAACAGGAAGCAACATATGCCTTGTCAGATGAGATAGAAATCATTGACTTTGGATGACCTTGAAGGTCACTAACAACCAGTACGGTCGGCTCTTCAAGCGAGAGCTGGGCTTTTTATTCAGCCATAATGTTAAGTGCGATTTATTTTTGTGCATTAATGCCCACTTTATTCGTAGCACACCGTTTAATTGCGAAAGCACACGATCGAGCAGCAGAGGGGTTGCGGATAATTATTAAGACGGCCCGATGTTTGTTGCGTAGGCTATTTTCTTGCGTGCGTTGCGTTGAGTGGAAACTGCGCTTTACTGGCAGTCAGTCTGACTCGGCGTGGAATTGATCGGCGCTGTATAGGACTAGAGCATGCACGGCTGACAGGCCTGTCTGCAGCGCCGCTCTGATGCGGAACATCTCGGTACTCGAGATTCAAAAAAAGCCAACAGACAAACAGTTCTTCGCGGTGCCGCGGCCGACGTTGCGCCTTCAGTTGAGCGCTGTAGAAAGCCGAAGCTATACGCGGAAACACACGCCCACACACGTCGAGAAGTTGTGTGAATGAAAAGTTCTGCTGCTTGAACTCGCGGCAATCGGTTGTATGCACGGGATTTGGACGCGTTATCTAGTGCGTCGTGTCCGTTCTCATCTCTCGACGTCTTTTCTTGAATGAATAAATGAAGGAATGACTGATTTATTGAGATGCAACAATCTTGCAGCACAATCTTGTGACATCCGAGAAGTGTCTTATATTCGCGGATTAATTCATTAATTAATTCAATTAATTGGTGATGTTGTCCGTTCACTTCATCGGAGGTCTTCCTCTTCGTCTTACGTTTCCGTACAGCGTGAGGACTGAAAACTGCGAAAGTTCTCGTCGGTAGTGGGGTGCAGTGCTGCAGGGGTGGTGGGCTGTGGGGGAAAGGAGAGAACGTGTATAGAGAGGGGTTCGGCAAGGTCGTCAATGACGCTGATGCAGACGGCAGCACGTCGTGCGTCGCAGGTGCTATTCAACGTCATTCACCGCACTGGATCAGCACAACATCAACATCAACGGCACCCACGACGCCACTCAGATCTCGATGAGAATGACAATGATTCGTCCGCACCCAACGAATGGTAAGCAACTGCCGCTAAATAACCAGCTACTGTGGATAAGCGAGCTGTTCGTGAGAAAGTTGCTGCAACTTGTTGCCTCGGCAACCGGTTTACACACGTGCCCCTTGCACGGGAAAAGCACGATTTAATAGTCTTAATTAGTATTTATTTACAGAAAGTAAGTAAACAAAAACTAAGCACTTCGCCTAACACCTTCAAAGCAAAGAAGCTCGGAAAACCGGCGTGCCTTTGTAACCTTCTGCGTGAATTCCATGCAGTTAATTAGAACTTTACGCTTATTTGCAGCTGATCTGCTGTATCAGCCTTTGGCAGCTGCTGCGTTCGCAGCCCGTTTCTTCGTCGTCGCTGCTCCAAAGGCCTGGAATGTACTGTCTGTGAACACTAGAACTGTTTCTAGTTTAGGTACTGGGTGAGTTAAATACATACATACATGCATTCACACGAACATCTGTAACAGGCTCAAAACTGGATTGTTCATTTTTGTCTATCCCAGCCAGGACGGTTCAGCGCTGTCACAGCGCTTACGATTTTCCCTTGTGACAATGGCGCTATACCATATTGTTCTTAGACCTTGACTTGGACTTGGACATGGACAATCAGCAGACGTCTTTGTAAGACAGCGCCGTGCCATAGCGGACTGCCGTCTCTCACGTGACACGTAAGTGACGTCACTATGAACTTCTGTCTCGAGTTTGACACAGTCTTCGACAAGAGTGTAATATGTAGGTGAAACATTTACAGGGATTAAACTATGAGTGGAGTGCGTGTCGAGCAAGAACTTGGACAGTAAGGCTACAGGCCTATGGCGATGTGAGTAGTTTGGAAATGGGATGGAGTGGAGATATTTACCTCTTCATCGACCAGCCGATTAGGGAAAGCGAAGGTCACGATAGCCAAAAAATTGCCCTGTTCATAACAATATGCTTCAGAACGTTTCTGAGAACAGTTTAGTCGCTACGCACAGCTCTGCTCTTGTCTTACGACGGAGCTGTGATTAGCAGATAAGATGTCTTGTGGAATAAGCCTATCGTGTGATGCGACAGTGAGGAGAAATTATTTTACGTCGTCTGAAGGAGAAGAAGAAAATGCGAGGAAAATGTCGCGAGATGACGGCTTAATATTAGGCTACCGTCTCCTATGCACAAATTATTTCGGACCTCAAACAAAAATGTATTGACGATTGTTGTAATTGTAAACGACAAAGTGAAATACTTTTTGCCATATTTGAGCGCTCTGTATGTAAACTAGTCTTGTAGTAGCCGATTAGCTCGTGGCCAGTTTTCTTACGTGAATAAATTACTACAAATACCTTAATTATGATTCAAACATTGCACTTTGGTGTTTGTTTTGCAACTAGTTAAGTTTTCATTCGGAGTGACATTTGTGCTTTTCGTGTTTTTAGAGTTTTTAAGAATTGTTTTTTTTTTATTTTTACCGTTGTTGTAAATAAAGATTTACAAAAGCACAATGCAAGCAAACTACTCTGAGTCGTTAAGTGCCAGTGAGAGGCGGTACCGGAATCAAATTCGCAAAAGTCAATTTTTAAGTTTAATGTCGTAAAGTTTAGCCCTCGTTTGCTTTGACGTGTTGTGGTATTTAATTATAAAATGTACTTAAACATCGTGTGATGTACAACAATGTATAGAACAAGTGGCAGCAAATTGAAGTCATAGAATTTGCGCATACGCGAGCTGCAAACCGTGGTCAGAGCGTAACAGAAAGTGACGCATAACCAACTTGATTTACTAAGTTTTTATCACTCATTACAATTTTATATTACAAATTACGATGGGGTTTCTATAGCGCAAATGCTTTCTTGGCAGAACTTAGACTGAATAATAGTTTCATCAGTTCTGTTTGTGACGTCATTACTTTTCGCTGTCACTGGACGATGTCGCGAAACTATTTCATTATTGATGCTCGATTCTCTTATAGCTGCTCTAGCGTGCTGTGTTTCCGTGTACATCTATCACTGTAATAGTGTATGCCCTGACAAGAGGGACGAACAACGGCCTCTATATAACTTACGCAGTGCTGTCTTGCGAAGCGTAGCAATATTATTCCATTTACATGCGGTTATGTCATATTATGCGAACGCAGACAGAAGCTCACTAAAGAAACGCTGGCCAAAGACGAATAAACAAGAATCCCATTTGTTGCTAGGGTGGGGCCGACCCCTACTGGTTGTCACTGACTTTGAAGGTCATCCAAGGTCGATGATTTTCATTTTATCTGAAACGGCGTATGCCACTTCCTATTAGTGATTAATAGTAACCCCAATTGGCCTTATCTCTCACCGTTTTCGAGATATGGCCAGTTTTCTGTAAAAACGCAGATTTTTTACTTTCTCCATTCAACCCTCAATTTGAAAATGTTTTCCTTGCACTAAATGGCTGAAATTTTGCATGCCCAAGTTTAACGCACATGGCTAATAATTCATGCAAAGAGTTTTTTCTTGCGACTTAAAGCGTAGCTACAATACATCTGTTACAGACAGATAAACAAACGGACAGACGGACAGACGACAACACGTATCAATAGTTCGACCGTTACTAAAGTACTTTCATCTAAAAACCCATCACTCTTAGATGTAAGCTACTGCTGAGGAATACAGGAATAGACTCGACCGAAACGGCAAAGATAGGCGAACTGTGGAGAATAAATAGTCGCAGGGAAATTTATCGACGATGCTCGAAAATCGTTTCTGCGTTTGTGAGCTTTGCAGTACAAGTATATAGTAGAAGATCGACCGAACGTACGGATGGCGATAAAGACAAAATGAGTTGAACGGTTACTCGGAGTAGAGGCATTCACGATAGTTTTGGTGATCGTATCGTTTTTCTGCCGCCGCCGTCGTTTATCTGAAAAGAGATAGAGCCAACTACATGTAGTATTATACACGTATGATACTGTGATGTCGGCTATCATTGATCAATAAAACAAGAAATTTGAATTAATGCTCATGAGACGCGCGAGAGCTAATAGCAATTCCTGTTCGCAGGTAATCCTTGTCTATTTCCATCTATTTCTTCGCAATTCACTCTTTTGCAGCCAGAAAATTACTAAAACCTTTTATTTTTAGGGTTCAAGGTTATTTAAGATCATCAATGTTAACATTTTAAAAAAGCTCGTCGCTAGTGCTTGTTATGATAAACGTCATGTCTGTGCCTATCTGCAACCATTTTGCATGCTAGACAAGCCAACAGCGGATAAATAACCATTTTAGAAGGGTACTTCTCTTTGACACCCACATGCGCAGGCTTCCTTGAACCTAGAGGCCGGGTCCAGACTTTTACTGCTAAAATATACATTCAATGCTGAAAATTTTACACGTTTATCTTGGTCTATCTCCAGGCATTTCAGTGCAATTCATTTTTAAAATGCGTGTCGCAGCCAAAAATCGGGGAAAATTCACTAAAAACTCCTATATTGGAGGTTCAAGGTCGTTCAAGGTCATCGATGTTGACATTTCTAAGAAGCTCGTCGCCAGTGCTTGTCTGTGCCTATCTGCAACCATTTTTGCGTTAGACGAGCCAATAGCGGTAGAATAACGTCTTTTTAGGAGGGGTGCCTCTTTTTCGCCTTTCGTTCGTGGGGACTTCTTTCACCCAGTGGCATGAAATTTTGTTCCGAAATACAATGCAAAACTATTGCTAACCAATCAGTATTGTGGTTTTTTATGATCACGATAAAGAAGATTATTATTTTTAGCACCGCTGTATTTATTCTATAATGTCAAAACTCGGTCTCACTTCTCGACGTTAACGGATGTCCGTTATAAAAACAGGGTGTTAATATCGCCCGATGCCGTGAGGGCGATCATTTTTATAGGTTTTTTAAATCCCGAAACTTTTCTCCTTGCACTGGATGTTACCTATTACTAGGCCTACCGTGTAGTAGTAAGACGTAAAAGTCGTGTCGTCGTTGCTTTAGTGCTGGAATCAGCTCAGCGGATGCATAAGCCAATGATGTAATCAAGATTTTATTATACCAAGACCAAGACCAAGATTCTACATGCAACATTAAATATTTCAACATGTTAATTTCACTCGCTTAATCAACAATTTACGTCAAAAAATATAGGGCCTATACTTAGATGTCACAAAGTATAGGCCTGGAGACTTTTGCCAAGATCAAGACCAAAACTTTATTTTTCGTCTTCCAGGCATTTCAAAACCTAACTGTATTGAAATTGAACTTTACGTCAAAGTTGTGGTTAGTGCAAACTTGTGCTGTAGCCCGTATTTGGCAACACTGCCGTGGTTAAGCAGACATGGACGACAGAGCATGAACAATGGACCATACAGCGCTCGATCGATTTGACTTGAAAGTCGTTCGTGCACTCGCAGAATAATGAATCACCAGCACCGCCCACGCAGGCCAGTGGCGGGTCACAACGAGGAGGAATTATCGGCGCTAAAAGCATCCGTGCCTGCGGCACGACTCCACTGAACTACAGTCGTGATCGCTGGTCGTACGGTCGGCCACCCATTCAGCAACTGACTTCATACAATGTCGGCAATAATTACGACAGAGGTCACCACCACAGTCTGTGCACTCGTACTGGTCGCAGGAATCGGCTGCTGCTGCTGCTGCTGACGGTGATGATGTCACGACATTTCGTAGCGTACATCATCGTTTGTATCATGCCCCAGTGCTTTGCTATCCTGCCTGGGCCATAAAGCACAACAATCGTCCCAATAACTCGTTTCCAAAGTCGTGCGTGCGTGGGAGAAATATAGACCAGTCCTGTAGCTTCATCATCATCATCGACAACCGTGGGCTCAATGCCCGTTGGTGTCTGACGCCATTCTTACTATCGCTGCCCACCGCTGCCTATCTAGGGCAGCGTGGCTTAACTCCTGCAGGGTTG
>Ga0056128_1004573_pt1 | contig 17319 bp, 10 predicted proteins | sample WorMetLIZISLAND2_FD_71113 | JGI IMG/M metagenome (GOLD analysis project Ga0056128, IMG submission 71113) | Marine gutless worms symbiont microbial communities from Max Planck institute for Marine Microbiology, Germany - Olavius geniculatus... ... | reverse complement strand
TGTTGCTTCGTCTTTATTTTAAAATTGCAAGTCGACAAACTGAAATGATACATCAACAGCGAGTGAGCTGCTTGAGTCATGCAGTTACTGAACGTGCTGTTGGCAAATGGTGTCAACGTCGACCGGTTGCGTTTGTGCTGCAGAAGGACATGTTGAGCACATGCTAAAATGAAGATGATGTGATGTGACACGTGTGACTTTTTGCGTGATAATAATTGGTAATTGCGTTTGTCGCTATTAGTTAATAATTTCTGAGCCAACGCATACGCTACCCGGTAGGAATTCATTGTTGTCAATGGCCAAACTGCGACTTCTGCATTTCACACGGTAGTGTAGCGACAAGATTCAGGTGAGGTGGCCAAAACTACAGACCTTTGCATCAAGTTTCTTTTTAATGTCGCATGCCAAAAATTATTTAAATTGGCCAATGTTTCACAGAGCTATTGAAAAAAATAATAGTGGCATGTTTTTATGGACCAAGGTACACTGTTTTTCACTAGTTCAATTGCCAGCTGCAAAAACAAAGAATATTTGACTGCTGTATTTAAACACTGACTTGAGTCATGTAAAAAATTTCTTTCAGAACATTTTGCTGAAAACCGCTTGACTCTGTGATGTACGGTTGCAAAATTATGGTGCCATAAACTTTGTGCAGTTTTTTTGGACCACCCTGTATATGATAGATGTCGGTAAACAATGTCATGATAGGCTAAGCATGGTGGCATGCCAATATTGCTGCTCAGATGGTCGGACAGAGACACAGACAGACTGACATACGCTTTCTGGTAAGATTTGTGCAAGTTTAAAGAGCTGTATCAGCGACAGCTCAAAAACAAGCCAGACTCTTGACTCGATAGTCGCGATCTAGTTTCTTGGATCGATCTATGAGCGTTTCATCATCGTGTGTCATCGGCATTAGTAAGTCTCTATGCTATCTTGTCATCTCTCTATGTTTTCACGGGAATTAGGCAAGACCCCGGATGTTCTGTGTCCAATGGTAGAATGGTGAATTTATGGATCAAAGTGGTCGATTTCAGCTGATAGTGACTTGGTAGGACATTAGCTCGACGACGGTCGGAAGCAGTGAGTGACGGTTTTGCGGACAATGTCGTCTCACCGGGACGAACAATTTGTCGGTCCGTACCGGCTCGAAAAAACCCTCGGCAAAGGACAAACAGGTTCCCGTTCGCTTCCTGGAATAATCTAGCGTAAATTGCGTCAAACAGCTGATTTGTGCGGCAGATTTATGGTGAAATTCGTTTATTGATGATTACTGACAAGTTACGTGTGAATTTTGAGTTCTGCGGAATTACTGACACTGTTATCACTGGGGATAGCTCATTCATTGTGGAAGAAAGACACTGCTAGCATTTGTGCTATACAGTGTCTTTCGCCTCTTTGCCATTTCGTCCCCTGGTTTTTTCGCTCCTTGGCTCTTTCGCCCTCTGCCTGATTCGCTTCCTGGCTTGTTTGCCTCTTGGCTTTTTCGCACTCTGGTTTTTTCGCCCTCTGGCTGATTCACCCAGGCTCGCCTAGGACGATTCGCTCTCTGGCTCGTTCGCACCCTGCTCGTTTGCCTCCTGGCTTGTTTGCCCCCTGGTTGATTCGCCCCCTCAGCTTGGACGATTCGCCCCCATTCAATACCGATAATTCAGTATCGATTAGTACAAGGGCGATAAACTGCAATATGTAGTCTATATACGTAATCTAATGTTTAGACAGTTTGTAGCATGATGATGAGAATAAACGATTGTGTGACTGTTTAGTGGTCAACACGCAGTAGCAGTTATTAAGCCTAGACCCATGCAAGTATACCCGTAAGAATTTATTTCAAAGGAAGGTCAACATGACATGCAGCGTCCATTCAGTAGATTGACGTTTGGTTTTTAGCATTTTAGGTATCATGTCATCAAAAATGAGATATTTGCTGCAAAAATTTGCCATTTGTGGAGAATACAAAATTGAGATTGAGGCAGAAATTTGTGAGTCTGTCAGAATTAGGCTATATCTGAAATTTGCAAACATGTCAGTCGGAAAATTGCTGCTATTTTTTTACTTAACAATGCCGCTGCTATGGAGCCTGAGATGACTGACCTCATTTTCGTGCTGTGATCACTTATTATGCCAAGCATTTTTGACACGTATGACATTTATTGAAATATTCAGGCATACTCAACAGTTAAGTGATTGCAGCTGTTGTGGTTCTGTAAACAAAAATTAAACAGAAAATATTGGTCTACATTCGAGAAATATAATTACTCAGTGGGGAACGAATCGTCCAAGGTGCTGGGGCAAATCACCCAGGGGGTGAACGAGCCAAATGGTGAACAAGCCAGGAGGTGATTCAGCCAGGGGGCAAAAAAGCCAGGAGGTCTAAAATGCTAGTGGGCGAAAGAGCCAGGTGGCGAATCAGCCATGAGGCGAAACGACAAAGGGGCGAAAAAGCCATAATTCGTGCTAAACAACAACAATGCTAAACTATGCATTTGAGGCAGGCAAAGGCTGGCAAAAGCAATACAGCTGTCTTTATGACGTTAATTGAAATATTTAGGGCATTTCTAGCAGTTCTAAAGGTTACCACAGATGCAGGTAGTTGACATCAATTTTGGGCATCTTCTTTGCCCAGTTTTGTGAGACACCCTGTTAGCCTTTGTGGCCGTGAGTGGAAGTAACCAAATTCTGTTTTGGATTAACCTTACTCGTATTTTCGGCCAGAAAGGCCTTCAGCTAATTCTTTGAATTATTTAGTTGTTTATGTCATCTTTTACAAGTTGTTCTCTTAGTGGATATAAGGAATTGCCATATGTGGCTAGGTTGCAAGTGGCCAACTGTTAACTGTCATTGACAGCTGTCGACTGACTGTGATCGAGTACGGTTAGTCACAGTCATATATAGTAGTAGCATTGTTATTTAGAGTGATTGTGAGTTGTAAATGGTGATTTTGTGGCCGTATCTGTGCAGGTCTTGTCAAGCTAGGAATACACTGCATCACTGGCAAGAAGGTTGCCATTAAAATCGTTAACCGAGAAAAACTGAGTGAATCAGTTTTAATGAAGGCGAGTTGCAGCGTACCATCATCTATTATTATTGTGTCTGCCTGCTGCTGAAGCAGCTAACAGTTTTGTCTGTTTTTTGTTGCGTCTTTTTCACAGTAGCTGTGTTTACTGATGGACATTTTAATGTTGACCTGTAAATTACAGACTCATTTCAAATCTTGCTGTTACTGATACCGGTAGTTAATTTTTTTTCAGTTTATGCAATTTTATGCATTTTTTGGTTTTTATTGACGTGTAGGTATTATTTCATGAAATGTTTATGGCTCAAAAATGCTTTTATTTGTCAATGTGTCACTGTTAAACTACTGACTTGCTATATGTGTGTGTGTATGTGTGTGAGTGAAAGAATTAAAGTTTTTGATTTCATAAATATTTTGTAAAACATTTTGGGCGTACTTTTCTGGTCAGCTTTGTAGTGTGATAAAGTGAACTCTGTAAATATGGTTGAAATGTGAATTGCACTATTCATTGACTATAATACTGTTGTTGTTATTATTAGTTCTAATAATTTTAATAGTTCGAATAATTTGTTGAGCTGAATTCACTTTGCTCTCTTCACAACACTAATGTTGTGCCAAGAAAGTGTTTATTTTTTTTGTGTGGCACTAATTAACATATGAATGCTGAATTGAACAGGTTGAGCGCGAGATTGCCATTATGAAGTTGATAGAACATCCTCATGTGCTTGGCCTCTACGATGTCTACGAGAACAAAAAATATCTGTGAGTATCTGTTTATTCGTGATCTAGTGACATCAAATTTTAATCTCTGGTCATAATAATAATTAGTAATAGAAGTATCTTATTAGTGAAAATATTTTAAAAACAATGCAGTGTGTCAATTTGTCATATCTGTGAAGGTGTACATTGTACAGACATTATTTTTAGGCTAGTTTGTGCAGGTAATTCAGAGCCAGCCAGTTGGTTACCTGATTTTTGTCAAAACAGACTTCAAATCTCTGTATTTTAATTAACACTCTTATCAAGATGGGAGTGGATCTTAGTAAAAGGGTTAGTCTTCAGTCTTCACTGTACTTAATGTCATCTTTAGGCCATCGCATTACTTTTGCATGTTTTTTTAGCCATGTTCAGTATTTGGCAACATCTCTAGACATTTCTGTTTCATCATCTGATACTCTGAGAGTGACAGGCTTATCTTACCTTATTGGCATGGTTTTGGAAATGATACATGTTATAGCCCAAATTACATTACGCTGATTTTGCGACGAAGTCCGCAACTTTGTCGCAGACAGAAATCATGAAAGTCCGTGACACAAATCATGTCACCGACTTTCATGATTTGTGTTCACGACAAAGTTCGCGGACTTTGTCGCAAACATCTCGACATGTCAAGATGGTTTGTGTCTGCAACTTTTATGATTTGCATCCAGTGTTCACGACTTTTCCCGTGGAAAAGTTTCGGTGAATGTCGGCGTAATGGAATTTGGGCTTATGCATGCCATGCTAAACCCTTATGTGGTGATGGTTGTCTTGGTTGTCGATCAACAGGTTTGACTCCAGGTTGGGTGGCTATTGAGTGGTTACTATCTGGGTGGGTGTGCCAACCGTCAAGGTCAACTCAATTTTTCATCCCTGTCGATAGGTTAGTTGAGTACCAGCCTGAGCGGCCTGTCTGGCTGGGATTTAGGTGGGGCGCGTGTACCAATGTCAGGTGGCAGGTAAGATTGTGTGATTTTGCACCACAGTGTTTAATTCCATGCCTGTGCTTGAGCAGGTTATACCAGGGATGGGGTCCTCGGCGACTGGCCTCGATTTCCGGGACAGCTTGAGGACAAAAAAGCATGTTTTTGGCCATAGATGTAAAAAAGACGTTTGTTTACGTTTTTTAAAAAAACTTTTTGCCACGTTTTTTTACATTTTAAACATTAAAAAAAATTTTTAACGATTTTTTTATTTTAAAAAATGTGCATTGAAATGCCTATTAAGAACTTTGAGAAGCACTTTTGGAACCACATTGATGGTAGTTTTTTTTAGTTAGCCCAAATATACTAAATAAAAAGTTTTTATCTAGTATATTTGATTACTTTAGTGCTGTGGTGGTTTTATGACCACACAGTTAAATTGATATTAAATAAAGTTCTCTTTATCTGGACTATAGTTTAAGGTATACCGAGCCTACAGCATTAGGCGTTGAGCAAGTGGTTAAACAAATAATTATTTCCAACGTTTTTTATTCAACGTTTTTAAACGTTTTGAATTTTTTTCTGGAACTCTTTTACATCTGTGGTTTTGGCCTTGGCTTCAAAAATTTTTGGCTTCAATGGTTTTGGCCTTGGCCTTGAAGACCACTGTCTTCGGCCCTGACGCCTTGGCCTCTAGTCACTTGTAGTGAATGTGCTCGAACCAATCCTTGGTTATACCAAGTGCCGTTGTGTGGTGCAGATATCTGATACTGGAGCATGTGAGTGGCGGTGAGCTGTTTGACTACCTGGTGAAGAAAGGCCGGCTCACTCCGAAGGAAGCGCGGAGGTTCTTCCGTCAGATCATATCAGCTCTCGACTTCTGCCACAGCCATTCCATCTGGTATGTGTGTCCTGACAATACAAGTTACTCTTGTGTTTTCAATTAGCATACATGGGAGTACATTATACAGGGTGGCTAGAAAATATCCCAACAGACAATATTTATATAATTTCTCTGCAACCGCTTGCCCGAGTTTAAAAATTGTTGAAGCTGCTTAATCTTGACACTACTCCGAATTGAACGGTATACAATGTACCCAGAGCATGTTATTTATGCAACCGCACTACCACGTAAAAGATTGACTTAAGAAAATCACAATTTACATCATAATGCTTGTATTAAACTGAAAATGAAACATTGTTTACTGCATCCATTACAGATATCCTGTGAGTTCCAGTGTTGTGTAGTATTTAGATATTTAGATGGATTGTTTTGCATTAAAGTGTTGTTTTATTCCGATTACAATGTGTGTGTGATTATGGTACTGTTATGTGTTTCTGTCTGTCTCTGTGTGAAAGTCATCGAGATCTGAAGCCAGAGAACCTACTGTTAGATGACCGAAATAACATTCGCGTCGCTGACTTTGGCATGGCTTCACTGCAGGTCGAGGGCTCCATGCTCGAGACCAGCTGTGGGTTAGTAATCGAACTACTTGCTTAAACACAACGAGTTGCATCTTATGTCGGAGATGCATAAGATGCAACTTGGTCATGGGTCACCACTCACCGGGTTAGTGATTATTGCCTCCGCCAAGGAGGTTATGTTTTTGCCAGAGTTTGTTTGTCTGTCTGTGTGTTAGCAAGATAACTCAAAAAGTTATGGACGGATCTTTCTGAAATTTTCAGGGAATGTCGGGAATGGCAAAAACTACAAGTGATTTAATTTTGGGGGTGATATGGAAGGAATCCTGGATTCTGGATCACTTTTAGATTTTCGTTAACATTGCTTTAAATGGGGCATAAAATTTTGTTCTTCAATATTTCGATTGATTACTGACCTACAATGTTGTGTCGAATCAATATGCTTGGCGGAGACTCCCCGAGTGCTTTTCTAGTTTTGGTTGTGTTGGGTTGGGTCGTAGATGTGTCTGTCAGACCTACTTGGTCTTGTTGTAACATGCACATTTATCATGGCAGAATGAGGCCATCTCAGTGAAGCAGTGAATTTATGATTCGTAATTCATTTGTCTAACAGCCGTGATCTCAGTTAATGATTTTAGTTAGTGTTGGTTGTTTCAAAACAGTCAACATCTGGGTCCCCAGGTCGAAAGCCATGTTTATCCAACTACTGGTCTGTGCTGCACTCAGTGCACACTGAAGTGTTTATCTTCATATTATATTTATGAAGTACTAATACTTACTGAGAAACATCACTTTGACAGTTTCTCGTGGTTTTGTCAGTTTAGCCAATTTACTTCAGGGTAACTAAATTAGACCTACGATTTGAACTTGTGTTTTGACATATGGCACGTTACAAATGCAGACTATTTACTTACTTACTTAGGAAGCTAAACGGTAAGCATAAGCTGAGTATGGCATAGCAGAATGCACTTGAGTTAAAGGCATGAACCGCTGTGTGTGTTTGTGTGCACTGGACATAGGTCACCTCACTACGCATGCCCAGAAGTCATCAGGGTAGGTTTCTTTTATCTCATTTCTAGACTTGCAGAGTTTGAAGCTATTTAAATGGATGACATTACTATGCATTAATCAGTTTCATTATGAGGCCGATGCATACAGGATGAATTGGAAAGTAGTGAGTGACTTTGTATTGTGGTTCAATGGCTAAGTTAACAGATTGATATCCAGGCAACCCAGGAAGGGTCAGTTGGATGTAGTAGAAAATGTGTCAGGCTGAAATTGCTTTTGTGCCTGTAGAAAATTTCCACATAGCAGATGGGCACACCTGTTTGAGCCTTAATGTGGATTATGCAATTCTTTAAAGGCTGCCTTTTTCAGTGCTGCAAGATGATTATTTCTTTATTTTTGTTTATTTGCATTTTTTTGTTATAAATGTGGCTACTGTACAGTCTAGTTGCATGTAGGCCTGTTACAGAATGTCCTGCAGTATAGGCCGTAGGTTCGAGCTTTGTATATTAGCTGTTCATGGAATTGCAGAACTGCAGAGCCTGTAAGTAAGTAAAGTGTAAATTTATATAGCACATACTCAAAAAGATCTCTAATGTGCTTAATACATTTTGTCATCAATATTTCGCAAAAATGTATGTCTTCAGCTGACGTTTGAAAGTATCAAGACTCAGTTCTGGGTCACGAAAACTGTCTGGCAGCGAATTCCAAGTTGACGGGCCCACCACAGAAAAGCGCCGACGACCGAAACTGTTCAATCAATAGTGCGGTATGACCGACTTCCGCTGAGTGGCAGAACGCAGATGTTGACGGCCAGTGACTTCTGCTATGAGTGTACAACTGCCCATCAAGTACGGCGGAGCAGTTTCATGGAGACATCGATACATGAGCACTGCGAGCTTAAATTGTACTCGATCGGTGGAGCTCGTCATGCATTAATCGCGACAAATCACTGTCGTACTTTCGAGTGTTAATGACGACGTGGGCAGCTGAATTCATCACTCTCTGCAACTTGTCTGTTATGACTCTCGACGACTCAGCCAGCACAGTGTTACAGTAGTCTGACACGAGATGTCACAAATGTTTGCATGAGGGTTTTAGCTGACCCGACATCCAACGACTGCCGGACACGACGAATCTGTCTGAGATGAAAGAAGCAGGTAGCACTGATGGCTGAGACATGTTTCTCAAAGAAGTCAGACGACATAATAACTCCTAGGATGTGTACATGTTCACTGGGCTCAATAGTGTCATTACAGTGTTACCTTGCACCCAACACAGGTGACCGCATCTTGCCTTAACCCCTCCCAGACAGACCCGTACACAATTTGCATGGAGGGATGGAAGGCTGAGTTGACCTTGGTGATTGGTTCTACGACTTACCAGGATGGTGCACCAGTTTGCAGATCACCACCCGTTTATGCTCTCACTCATGCTCAGTCAGCTCAAAAAGCACTCCACAGTTGCGTTGCGTTGTCTCAGGGATGCCTTCCTCACCCTACATGGAAATGTCGTCCCGGTTGTCCACGTGACAGGTGCCGATCAATGGAAGCTGGCTATTAAGCGGGGTCACGGTGGAAGTGCGACACTACGGTCTCACGACTACGCGACTACCTGACTTGACCTGACCTGACTTGTCCATGTCAATTGTCATCTAAGCACTTGATAGCGACCCGACTAGGAGTCAGATCCATGACAGCTCGATAGAATGTTTGGCACCATACCATTTGTTGTGCTGCAGTTTGCTATAACATTGTGTGTGTGTGCAATGTCAGGGCGAGAAGTACGATGGTCGTATGGCTGATGTGTGGAGCAGCGGCGTTATACTCTACGCACTTCTAGTGGTGTGTGTCGGTTTCATTGCTATTTATCCTCGACTACATGCAGTGCCACATCTATTATTAGGCCTTGATATAACTGTTATTTATACATTGCTGCTTATTAGCCCGTCTCTGTTTTTGTTAACTCCGTTCCGTTATGCCATTGGATTAAAAGTATTTTACTATATTGTACTTTTTGCAAATTGTTCAGTCTTGCGTTCTGGCGTGCTTTAATACACGAATATTGATTGATTAGAAATTTTTGAGGGAGAAGGCCATCAGGCCTAAGGGGCCAAAAATTGAGATGTTTGGGCAGTGCTGTAAGCACCCACAGCAAGGTTGAGAATGGAGCCATCGAAATCTGAGGGTATTTTTGCAAGGAAATGCGTTTTCTTCAATGCAGATTACCACTGACACTCCACTGTTAGCTTTTCAAAGTTGGAATTTAATCGGTCATTAATTTTTGTTAGGTTAACTATTTTAAAAAGTTTTACTGTTACCAGTTTTAGTAATGACTGATTGTGTGATGTTTATTGTTTGCAGGGTGCCTTACCATTTGACGACGACAATCTACGTCAGTTGCTGGAGAAGGTGAAGCGTGGAGTATTCCACATTCCACACTTTGTTCCGCCGGATTGCCAGAACCTGCTCCGCGGAATGATCGAAGTCGACTCCAAGAAACGCTTGACTGTAAGTGGCAGCGTTTGGATTATAATCGCGACCAGTAAATCAACTGATCTGTCAATTTTTGAAGCTTTGTTAAACAAATTTTCAGACGCACTTATGAGTAAGCATGATGGAAAAATCGAGACTTAGCGTGCATTTTGAAGCTCTGTTGACTGATCTCATTGCTCTTTAGTTAAGATCGAAGCTTTTATGCCAATGTTTACTGTAGATGTGATGCAGACGTTTTGATAACTATCAGTGTGAGTCGCTCTTCTGAGTTTTTTTGTGTTTTTTTGCATACTAAACCGTATCTAAATGACTATTGTCATTGTCAGAGACTAGCAGAATGCCCGTCAAAGTGCCCGTCACAGGCAGAAGTTTTGCCAGCAAAACCCTTCACATGCTGCCCATGAAGAGGAGGTGGAAGGCAAGGTGGTGAGCCCGTACCTAAGGCCCTAAGCACTCAAACGCCACGGTCGGGGTCCGCGACGTGCAACACGGAAGGCGCTAGAGAGGTTACAGACAAACTTTCCATGCATTATACTAAGGTATTTTAGAGTAAAGCTAACTGTTAATTGGTCATTGTCTTTAACAAATGCATCGAGGCCAGTTTCTCATTCTTCCAGTTAGCTCTAACTACCGGTTTAGTTGTGAGATACGTTTTCTGTGTTTATTGAAGCTGGAGCAAATACATAGACATCCGTGGGTCATAATGTAAGTAAAGTCTGTATTTATTGCATGCTTTTTTTATTCTGAATGTTCCATTTACTAACCAGTTGATTCTAACATTCATTACTTCGTTACTAGGGCCCACAGTTTTCTGCGGGCCATGGAATTTCGAGCCGATTTCTGCGGAATTTGCCTTTTTTCGCAGAATTTTGATATTGCCGCAGAATTTTGCGGAATTTTACAGGTAGTTCAGAAATGACCAATGATTAGTAAGATCGTCGGCTTTAAACTAACTATATCACTTCATTCATTTCTGGCAAGCACCACTAAGAGTGCGTAGTGCCGAACGTAGACATCAATCTCCGGAGTGGACGGTTCTGAGCCAAGTCAACTGCGTCGTCCATATCGAGGTCGCTGGATTTCAGTTCTTGCTGATTGGTTTTCATCCATGTAATACGAGGACGTCCCAGTGGTCTCCTCCAGTTTCCTGCGGGGGAAGCTGTTAAGATCTGTTTTGCATCTGTTTCATCAGGCATTCGTGCAGTTTGTCCGAACAGGGACAGGTGCCTTGACTGGACTATGGCTGAGAGATGGGGTTGCTTGGTTAACCTTCTGACTTCGTCGTTGTGCACATGCTCGTGAGAAAAATCAAACTGAACTGCCTAAAATGCGACCCTACTGATAATTACCATCGTATACAGCACAATCGTAAATTTACACAATGCGACTAATTGACAAATCGCGCTTTTGAAAAGAAAGAAGATTAATGATTTTCTTTGTATGTTGCTAGCATAACTGAGCACCATGCCAGCAGCCAAAAACTAAAGTTTTTTAAACAGAATAAAGCTTAGTTTATGCACAAATGGAAGGCGCAGTAAACCATGGAATTTGGACAATTTTGCTGTGGTGAGCCACGGAATTTTGCAACAACGGAAAAATGTGGGCCTTATTCATTACTTTAGTTTATTACTTTTTCTGTTACAGTTAATACCGGTTGGAATTTTCTAGTGACTAGGCATTGTTTCAATGCTGTCTGTGTAGCAAATTGTGCTGGCAGTTAGACAACTTATAGCACTGTAAAACTAACTTTTTTTATTTTGGTTGTTTGCTCAATGGCAGTTCTTCTGCCAGCTCTCAGTGTCCTTGTACTGTTTTATTTAGTGTTTAATATTTTTTGTGTAGTTGTCCGACTAGAATTGTTATCAGTTTCTGCAGGTATGCAACGTTGTATTTTTTGATGTGAAATATTGTACTAAGTTTGAGATTGCCCCAGACCTCAAACCCCATAGATGGATTATTGGAGGGCCGCTTCACAGCTCAGAGACTAGACTCAAACTCCTCTTCAGAAAAGCTTTTAGTCTGGCTTTGGTCCAGTGTTGTAACTGATTATATAAATGTACACTGCTGGTTTACTGATCGATGAACTTTCAAGAAGTGATCAAATCTCGATTTTTATTCACTGTTCGGTTGACATGTTGGCAGCCATTGCTGTCTTTTTGGACAGATCTCGACATTCTGTTAGCATTTGACATCTAGCGACGATTACTGCAACAGTGGTTGCCAAAATGTCAACAAAACAGTAAATAAGCTTTGTGATTTCCTGAATTCTTATGGTTTATTAGCCACTGTTCCAACGAGTGAGATTATTCAAACATGTTTTGTTGGTCATTGACATATGACATGTCTGTGCTTTTTGACATTGCTATGTTGTTTTCATTGATCTAACTGACATGTAGGGGGTTTAAGCCCGAGGCCTGTCTAGAGCTGCCTATGAAGGAAGCAGTTCAGGTAGTAACACACAACGTTCTTCTCAGCCTGGGCTGCTGGCTGTGGAATGATGATGCTGCATCGTGTTTTTTTTACTTTGTCATTGTCCGCTCGGCTCATTGTCAGCATTCAATTCTCATGGATGTGTTTTCTTCTGTCGATTGTGCATGTATTGCAGAGGCTCATTGTTTGGGAGGGTCAGTAGCTGGTCAGTGTGTATGTGTGTGCGAGAGAGATAGACTGACCAAAGAGTTATAGGCCTCTGTATGTCAGAACTTTGTCACAGTACTAGTACCAATGTTTAGAGTTTTTCAGAAAGATCTGTTGAAAAACGTGGGAGCTGTGAGAGTGAATCATCCACGCAGACGGTTATACCAACTTGTTGTTGTGACTAATTTTTATTGTCATTGGTTTTGGACGTAGCTAACTAAATCGCTGTTCTTGCGACACTGTGTTTGAAAAAGACGAAAGGCTTTTCGAAGTACCAAAACGTCATTCTCGCAAGCTTTTTGTCCCAACTTTTGCAGATTATTCGCTTTGCTTGTAAGCCGGAAAATGGCGGCGAAAGTCGAATATTCGTTCCACAATTTTAGCAGCATGTTCTTTGGTCGGTCTGTGTTTAAGTGGGTGTGGCTGTGGCCTGCATTGTGGGTGGTCTAGCAAGCATACTGGTAGATGAGTGACAGATGCTGTAAATTACGATGCATTATTCCTTTGTTTAAATGACATGCACAGGGACCAAGGCTCGGTAGAGCTAGAACTGCCTATGGCCCAGGCAGTCCAGGTATCTGTCTGTCTGTCTGTCTGTCTGTCTTCCTGTGTCTCTGTCTGTATGTCTGCACCCTCACTGATGCTCACCCTGTAGTCAGCATCTGGTTATATTTGTTTCAGTTCCTGGTGGTCAGAAATGCAAACCACCAAGTGGATTAGAAATATAAAGCACAACGTTTATATCATTTCAGCTGCATTGAATATCAGCCAATAAAGGTCATTTTTTCCCAAATTACTTAAAATAGGTATTGTGTTTTAACATTTGAGGAGTATGTGAGTTTCTGTTGCACATTTACTTCACTGAGATTGGTCAATTACTGATGAAGTTAAGAGGTTATGAAACATTTTCACTATGAAGCATATTAATGCATATATGGACAGTTTGGCTTCATGAGTTCAAGTTATCTTATTTGTTGAAATAATATGCTGATATCTACTGCTCTCTGTGGACACATTTCTCCAAAATCTAACTTTTTGAAGATATTACCATAAATGGCCAGAAAGTATTTAGTGGTCAGTAGTTGCCCTGTGATAAATCATCATTTGAAAAATAATGCTGATTTCTTTCGAATTATATTTCCAAACAAATGCAACCATATTCAATAGTGTTGAGTGGTTTGGATAGTTGTTGACAACTTAACGTCTGCATGGTATATGAAGTTAATGTGGATAGTAATTTTTGTGGTAATATGTTTTCCTCGTGTATGGTAGTTTTGTAATGTCACTTGTCACTTGTTTGCATGCATGCATTTGATACTGCTTGTGTTATTATTTTGTGTATATAACTTAAATTTGGTTCTGATGTGTTCTAGAAGTATTAAGAGAAGTATTAGTTGTTGTGTTATTCAAGAATTCTGTGCACACGTTTTGTTTGCATGTTTGTTATTTTTTATGGTCATTTGGCAATAGTTGCTATTGTGAAATTTGTTTAACCATTTGGTTACGTTTTATGGTAATTGTTGTTTAGTTCGTCTTTTTATGTGTATCATTATATATCTGGTTTAATATATAGTCTCTGTTTGTTATGATCATTTTATGTGTATATGTATATGACTGATTTTTGCACTGTGTGTGGTCTCAATGATATTTACACTTACTGAGGTGAAAATTGTGCACTATAGTTGAATGTGTGACAAGGAAAATTCAACTAGAAAGGTGTTCATACGTTGTTCATTGAGCACCAGTGTATTTTCATGTTGTACTACTTGAATGTTTTAGTCTCTGTCTTTCTGTAGATAATTTCTGATGACATATGGCACTTTGTATATGTTTTAGTTTATTTGTTTATATGTCTCACTTAGCTGACTGACTGTGTTTGTGTATGAAGCAAAAATCTTTGAGTGTTGTGCATTTAATATTGGCCTGTTATACTATTAATTTTATATTAGCATTTGTCAGGGAGGAATGAAGGCATTTAGGCTTTAGTGATGATTTTATTGCGTGTTGTGAAATAGTGCTGTTGAATTAGTGTGATTTAATTTTGTCTGAAGGAAAAAGGACCACATTAGTGCCTGCAAGAAATGATGCGAAAAAATCTTGTAATGATGCAAGATGAAAGATGCATCGGTTGTTTGATAAACATCATTAGGCCACTTGTACATACTAATGGGAAGCCTTCAGTGTTTTTTGCCTTGTTTTTTCCTACTTTTTTCATTGTTATTTTCTATTCCTGATTTTCTATTTCTGTGAAACTATGCAACAGAGCAAGGCCAAAATTGAGAGGAAGGATGGCTTTTACATGGAAAGCATTATAGCCAAATTTCAGCGAGATCTGTCGAGGGATTTTGGACTGAGGGTCATTTTACCACATTTATAATCAACAGCTTTATGAATGACCAGTCGTGGACCAAGAGAAGACTCTTCCAATTGGACTTACGGTGCTGGGCCGCCTCACTTTTTTGCATCCTGCCTCAAATTTCTAGTTTTCTTTTGATACGATTGAATGTGACTGAAACAGAGCAGCTGATTGGTTGATTTCTTTGGAGTGGATGTTTGCATACATGTTTATGTTGTTTATGATTGGCTGCAAGTGTGTAAGAGCTGCTAACTGATTGGTCGGCATTATCAACTTATTAATTAAGCTATATATATGTATATATATATCGTGTCCCAAAATTAGCGGCACCCCTGTTTCAAACACGCTTAATTCAGTTTGGAGTTTATGGATTTCAACGAAAATGTACGAAATATCGCACGCTGCACTATCTTAACATTGCTGACTGTCACACCCATTATGACTTCTTACCATGTGCTCAGTGTAACGTCATTATAACGTCAGAGTTTGTTTGCATTAAGATACGTTCAATGCATTGTTATTGACAGGGATCAAGCAGCAGTGTGTCCGTCTTAGACTAAGAGCTTGCATCGAGGCCAAAGGTGGTCATTTTAAGCTCAAACTTTAAAGACAAGTCCAGAATGATTGTCTCAATGACTGTTTAAAATTTTGTAAAAAATCTAGCAGGTATTAATGATTTTGCACTAACATATCTGTAGGGGTGCCGCTAATTTTGGGACACGGTATATATTCAGTTCAATAGATCATAACATTTCTTGACTTAACTTGTTGATATTTTGGCTGCCTCTGCTGACTTCGTTCTACTTGGCTGCTTCCTCATATCTATGACATTTTACTGTTTGTCCTTGAGACATCTAGTGAAGGTAGCTTTGTGGTTGGCAAAAATGTGAACAAATTACTCAATAAATGATGTAATTTGCCATATTTAAATACCATCTTAAGGGTTATGCAAAGCAACAGAAATGAACTATATTGAACATGCAGAAACACATTGCAAAATAAAATGAAGTGATCCAAGCTGACATGGGTTACGGAAGGTGGGGACCTTGGTACAGCTGACTGGAGTTGCCTAGCCGGCCGCTGCGCCAGCCTGTGTCTGCAGGCTGCACACGGTGGCCATGCGGCAGGCGGCTCTGGTTAGTGACGAAAGCGCATTAGAGGTGTGTGCATGTTCGCGACGATGCGCTATACAAATTTACGACCTTTACCTTTACAGTTTGTTTGCTTTTTCTTGTACAGTCTGTGTAAAGCAACTGAATCGTTGTTCCGATTCAGTACAATTCTGTCACTTGGTACACTTTTTACATGCAACTGTAATGAACTGCTTTTTCTTGTACAGTCTGTGCAAAGCAACTGAATCGTTGTTCCGATTCAGTACAATTCTGTCACTTGGTACACTTTTTACATGCAACTGTAATGAACTGAGACTTAAGTTCTGTTGCTTTTACATGCGTTCGGTTACGATGCTGATTCAATGCATAATTTTTGATCAGTGATGTTGAATGTTGATGTGTGTTTGCAGACATCTGTGATACCGTCGATAGAGGATCTGGACACGGACATCCTGGCTACAATGAACTCTCTACAGTGCTTCAAAGACCGGGAGAAACTTGTCCATGAGCTCCTTAGTCTCGTGTATGACATTTCTCTCTGATCTTTGCTTCTTGTATTGTTATTTGTTCAGCACTAATGCTGATGTTTAATAATATTAAAAGTTGAACACAGAGTACACGTTGAACAAAAAACATATAAAAAAGTAAAAAGGGAAATAGTAAAATAGTAGTGATAATTAATGCTAAGATGTAGTGAAAATAAGAATAAAAAGTACACAATGTATTTATTGGTTTTTATCATGTTGAAATTAATACTTTTGCCAAAGAAAAAGACTATTGTTGTCACCTATGTCCATTTTTGTTTTCATCTGCAAGATTACTATAATTGTTACAGACTGATTTAGATGATATATTATCGAGGTTGGGGATGGACAACGGCATGGTTCAGGGTGTGATTGATTCCATTTTTGGCAATATTTACATTATTCAGATACATGCATTTTTTATTTACAATTTAGATTTTTTATTTACTTTTGTAGTTACTTTTGACTACTGGTAGTTTGTGAGCTCAGACTTTGTTTCTTCTGGACATTTTTGTGAAGCTATTTACCCCAAATTTCTCCATATTGCTGTGCAGTCACAACACAAGAGAAGATGGTCTGTTTTTTTTACTGTAGTAGTATATGTTGTATTTGATGTAGTAGTAGTTGTTGTGTCTGTTGTTGTAGTTGAAGTATTATTATTATTAGTAGTAGTAGTAGTAGTAATTTTAGTATTGCCATGTCTGTGCAGTCAGCACACAGAGCAGGTCATTTACTTCCAGCTGTAGTAAACTACTTTACTTGTAGTAGTAGTAGTCATCATTGTCATCATCATCGACAACTGTGGGCTCAATGCCCGTTGGTGTCTGACGCCATTGTTACTATCGCTGCCCACCGCTGCCTATATAGGGCAGCGTGGCTTAACTCCTGCAGGGTTGCCCCACACCACTGCTCAATGTCATCTGACCATTCTCGGTGAGGCCGTCCTCTTTTGTTTGAACCAGCCATCATTCCGAACACCAGGGTCTTTATCTTTCTGCTGTCGTTCATTCTGCAGATATGGCCGAAGAGGCGCAACTTTCTCTGTATCACTTTCTGCAGTAGGGTTTCTG
>Ga0056128_1004572_pt1 | contig 17320 bp, 10 predicted proteins | sample WorMetLIZISLAND2_FD_71113 | JGI IMG/M metagenome (GOLD analysis project Ga0056128, IMG submission 71113) | Marine gutless worms symbiont microbial communities from Max Planck institute for Marine Microbiology, Germany - Olavius geniculatus... ... | reverse complement strand
CTTTCACAAAATCAGATGGCACGGGGCTCCACTTTGGTACACTTAGCTACAGACTGGAAAATTGTCATGCAACAGTGAGCCTGATTCTATGCTGTTTGCGTTAGCGCTCCAAATCGTTTTAGTTTAGAGCTATATGACGTCATAAATTACAACGACGTCATATCCGCAACCGACTCATTATAGTTTGTAAAGGATGTACGTTTCACTGATGTATAGATTGTAGAAAATATTATTGTCTAATATGTCGAGGCTGGAAACTTTTGGGATGGCCCTCGTAATGTCAACAGTAAATACGCTATGGATCATAATTCATCTGGCCAAAAATTCACACAATATCAATAACGATAGTAATACCAATAATATTTGGGCCAACGAAGAGCAGCTATCACTGAAAATCCAATGAGACAGGTAACCCATTCCAGTAGCTGTCAATAGCTCTACACAGGGGCGGCGATTATAGGGGGGACGGGGGGGACGCGTCCCCCCCAAAAATTTTGGTTGGGGGGACGCAAATGCAAGCATCCCCCCAACAATTGCCACTTTTAGCCATGTCGTTCCCCCCACTGTCTAGAAGAAATCGCCGCCACTGGCTCTACAATGCAAAAATGGGGTCTCTCACCAAGCACTTTCATCACTGACTATCACCAACTGAATATTGCTTTGGTCACATTACTCTAATGATGGCATTCTTGCCAGTGGGCTAAACTTTGTTGCTGGCAGTCCGCAGACAAATCCAAATGACTTCAACTAAAAGTCGGCCTTTAAACTGCTACTATCTACAGTTAATACCGCCTTCAATATTGAAGTATCTTACTACTAAAGTGAATCCAAATAATAACTAGAAACCAACTCACAAAGACTGGCTCTGTGGAAAGCCTTGGCTCATAAACTCGTATCTTGCCATCTTTACACAACGTAGCACATCTCTGTCCACCCGAACTCCATGCAAAGTTAAATACCTGTTGCACAACAAAAAAAAACAATAAGCATGCTGAACTGAGACATCTTTTAAAGTTATGAAAAAAAGTCTGATAAATTTAGATAATCAGTAAGAACTACCGTGATTCAATCAGTTTAGCAGCTAGCTACACATTGGCCACGTTTGTCAGCCGCCAAATCTCGGCAATTTATTTCACTGATCACTCTGTCTTAGGGCGGGTTGCACCAACGTCGTTCACGATTTTGGTTCAGCTGAACCTAGATCAAACATTGAACCAAGTTCACGCAGTATTACGTTGCACCAAGTTGAACTCGGATCAGCTGATCCCGTTCAGTTGAACGGCCGTGGTCATACCATGGACGACTCTGATTGGTCAACCACGCTCGGTCTACGGGCCAACTACAGTGACGTCACAGTCGCACGCAATGCTTACGAAACAATCCAGTACCGATTGGCAGTAATTTGTTCGAATTTTAAGCTTCCCTGAAGTTATCACACAATTTTCACATTAACAGTTGTATACAACTGTTCCAAAAATACGCAATTTGTGTTCCAATAGTTACTCATTAACTATTCTACGTCCGTTGTCAAGATATATGTTTACCGTAGCTATGGCATAGCAACGGCGCATTAGCACTCTAGAATGCTGTTTATTTATCCTTTAATTAATTTAAACAGCAAAAACGCCTCAGAAAACTGATATAGCACAAATCTAGCATATCCAAATCATGAGTATAATTAAATTGGACATCTTATAAATTGATACGAATGAGTTTTTGTTGCTGTGGTTAGGGTTTGTTCATATGTTTACTGTCACAACGAAACATCACCACCGAAAATACGATTTATTCATCTATTTGTTAATTTATCAAGCACAAAGAGAACATAAAACGAATATAGTAGAAATCTAACATAACCAGGTCATCAGTATAATTGCATTAAAAGTCTTATAATTCGATACGAGGAATTTTTTTTTAGATAGGATAAGATTCGAATCGATCAAATTTTGCAGCAATAGTATGATGGAAAATATTTATTGCCTAGTGTGCATGCATAACCGCGAGTTGAACCGAGATCAAAATTTGATCGGTGGTCAGACGGCAGTTCAGAATTGAATGGAGATCAATGCTTGAACCGCTTTGGTGCAACATAATTTACGGCTGAACTAGAATCAAATTCAGATTTGACCCGGGTTCAAAGCTGAACGATGTTGGTGCAATGCGCCCTTAAAGTGCTATGATACAAGGCACAAGTCACCACAGATGCACCATGGCAAACCTGTCAAAGCAGATCACGCCACACCGGGTCCCTCAGCCTCAAAATACATCATCATTTCTAACAGCTGATGTTAGAGAAAGACAGCTTCACCACTATCATCCAGTAGAAGATGGATCATCCATAAACGACATCACTCTCAAAGACGGATAGGGGTTCACACTATGGTTCACCTTCGCATTCACCTGTGTCAGGTGGCAGCTAACACTGTGTGATCCCATATGGCAGGTGATGCTTCATAGCTCTGCTAAGGGTTTCCTACTAAAAGCTATACACCACCTTTACCTCTTTTTGTTCCACCAAGCAACCTATGGGTGTAAAGGAAAGAAAAAAACAACCACGCCACATTTATGGCAAGTCTAAGTGAGCGATACTAAAAAGCCTGTTGCCGCAATTTTAAGAAAAGTTTTTGAGCAATTCTCCATTGCAAAATTTTTTTCCTTTACACATGCCTGATTTTTATAAAATCGCTGACATTTTCCTGACATCTGTAAAATTCCCCGACATTTCCAGGTTTTCCAGACAGGTGGTTACTGTGTATTACGTAATTAAACTAATTAGGAAAAGTCTATAGCATTACAGACGAGACAAGTGCTACAACATATGAAGCATCATTAATCAGAGTTTCATCGGCAAAGTCACAATCGCAGTCAACAGTGATAAACGGTGGTAGGTACCGTGTCAGTGAAACCATGCAGAATAATGCGCTCCTCCTCGCTGTCCACGTCCCAGATGCGAATCGTCATGTCATATGACACTGAAGCAAGCACTCCACTGGCCAACGGATGAAAATGCACGCTGTAAATCTTCTCCGTGTGACCTGTTGTTACATTCATACAAGACATACACCGCGTCCCAAAATTAGCGGCATCCCTGTTTCAAACACGCCTAATTCAGTTTGTAGTTCATGGATTTCAACAAAATATCGTACACAGCACTATATTAACATTAACTACGGTCACATAAATTATGCCGTACACACCTTACCGTGTCTGCTCAGTGTAACGTCATTATGATGTCAGAGTTTGTTTACATTAAGCAATGTTCAATGCATTGTTACTGACACAGGGATCAAGCAGCAGCATACCCGCCTTAGACTGAGCTTCCATCGAGGCCAAAAATAGCCACTTTGAGCACAAACTGTAAAGACAAGTTCAGAATGATTGTCTCAATGACTGATTTAAATTTGGTAAAAATCTGTCAGGTATTAAGAATTTTACACTAACTTATATGTAGGGGTGCCGCCAATTTTGAGACATGGTGTATACGAGAGTTGTTCAATAAATTCCAGGACTGTTCTTCTCAGTAAGCACTCAGTGACAGTTGAAAACCAAAACTATTATGAAGTTGTAAAGCCATTATTTTACATTACTTACCGTGTGTTCATTTATGATGACGCCATGCTATGACGCCATTATTATTAAGATATAAATGATGGACATTGACGTTTGGCATGGTCAGTGAATAATCATGAAATTTCCTTGTTGCAGAGGGCATTGAAAGTGCTGCTGTTATGTTTCGCAGTGACACTTTATCATGTTTGAAAGTATTTGAATAGTTTCCCATTTTTGCAGTGACACTGAGTTTAAAAACGACAAAGACGTTTAACAGCAAAATTTCTACACGGTGCCAAAAAAACTTAATGCTACAGGTTCAGGCCGACTTGTAGAACAATGGAAACATTGCAGTGAACACCAGGGAGATTTTGCTCGAATTTATTGTGTGAATGACCCTCGTACATTTACACACCACTGTTTTAATGGCTATTTTCCACATGAAGCCCAAAAAACCAGTTCATCTGGATTCGCAAGTCTCGACTAATCTTTGTGCCAAAACTCTTCATAAAAATGTGAGGTGTAGTTCTAGTTTTAATCTCAACAGACTATCAAAGACATGTCAATTTTGCGAAGTCCACATACTTCTATTTATACAATTTGAATAGCTCTAAGTACTCACAGCACATAGAATAGTAGTATCTTAAGAGCACATCAACACACAAGAGGACATTTCATGCAATAACAAAGTTAATAGTAAACGATAACCAAAATAAAACTAATGTGTAAAATCATGGCCTTTTAGCTACAATAAAACAAAGCTATAAAAAAGCAAAACAGTAACAAATGATGTAAAACTAGCGATAAAATAACGACTGAGACAGCATGTAACTTGAAATACGAATAACTTCACATTCATGTACTTTGTTTCTACATATATAATGTTAAAAAAAATTAAATTGCTGAAAATATCAGCTACCTTTGAGATATAATGAAGGTTCAGTCAATGTGCCATCAATCCCATCCTCGGGAATTGTCCAAATACGAATCTTTGCATCGTCACAAGCTGAAAAAACCAACAACAGCAATAGTATGTCAGAATCAAACATTAGGCTACTGAGATTCACAATACAAAAGAAAAAAGCGACATAATTGCCGGCTTTAGCAGCAGACGAAAATGACTAAGCTAATAATCTTTTAAATTCTGATGGCTTGGTGCCTTGTTGGCATAAAAATGGGTGTCAGATTTGCAATTGAAAAATCATGCATCTGACTCCCAATCGGGTTGCTATCAAATGGTTACCACTTGAATGGGTGGACAGCTAAATCATCTCTGTACGTAACCAAAAACAAGATCAACTCAGCCTCCCATCCCTCTGGGGTAGGTAGATTGACTACTGGCTTATCTGGCTGGAGTTAAGGAGGGGCACATTCACTTTTGTCAGATGGCAGGTAACACTGTGTGATCCCATATGGCAGGTGGCTCTTTGTTGCTCGGCAATGGGTTCCCACAAAAGGGTATACACCATATACCATTTTAAGTGGAAAAACATCTCGGTAACTAAACGTACGAAAACAGCAGCATACCAACAGCAAGTCGACTGTTGTTAAATGGATCCCAAGCAAAGTCAGTCACAACCGATCCATTCTCAACAGCCGGGACACCAGTGTCTGGCAGACGACCTGCTCCATCGGTCTACACAGTACACATCACATTACATTACCTCAGACACATTCACACAATCAACTCAACATTAATGACATATTTCAGCTATAAGGAAAGCAACTATCAATGATGGACTTTCACAAAAATGTCAAGGTTGTGAGGTCGATGACCTCTTGATTCAATCCAATTTTGGTTTCAATATTTTCTCAACGGTGCAAGACCACCACAAATAACGACTGCAAATGCAGTTGGATGACTGCCAGTGCACTTGTGACCAAAAGCGGGTGGAAATTTCAACTGCAAGATGCGCGCTAGACCAATTTCACCGTGCTCTTACTATTACAAGGGTCGTTCGATGAATAAGTTACAAAACAGCGTCATTGTTTTAGTTTTCCAAATATTTAAAAATTTGAAATACACGTTTTGTAGGGAATTTAATTCTGAGTAGCAGCTCTGAGTTTTATGATGATGACGTGACTGTGACGTTATTTATGAACATTAAATACATCGGCGTTGCCATTGAAATTAACCCATAATGAACAGCATGCCGTTATTGTATTTTTGTGGCCAAAACGACTTAATGCAAATCAGATTCACTTTGAAATGCATGAAGTATGTGATGAAGAGTTCACATTTGGTGTAAGAAAATGCTATGTGGGCAGAAATTTGTATCAAATACCGAGGTGCAATCAGTCATTCTTCAGTGGCTTGGACTGCAGCCTGCATTGTTCTTTGCATCGGGCATTCCGAAGTTTGCTGACAGATAGGACAAATGTTTGAGCAAACTCAGACGATATGTTGAAAAATGAAACATTAGTTTTTTGGCATTTAAAGAGATGGCGTTAAGTTTATTCATTTTTTCATTCCGATGCTGTTTGTCACTTGCAAGTTATGATAGATCACTGGTGGGGAAAATAATGCATGTGTAGACTGTGTTCTGTAAACTGATGACGTCACAATAATGATGTCATCATCCAAAAAAATTTTCACACGTGCTCAGAATAAAATTCCCTATAAAACGTATATTTCAGATTTCTTAGATTTGAAAAACCATCAAAATGATGCTGTTTAGTAACTTATTTATCGAATGACCCTCGTATATAATAACCAACAATGCTCTAGGCAATAAAACAGAAAACAGAAACAAGCACGGGTTTACTCGAATGATGGCAATGAGTCCTGCCGAGCCTGACATGGGCACAGCACAGTACAGCGGGTTGGCGTGAAATCCATTGCTTTCACCGGGCATGCTCTGACTGATGTTCCGCAGATTCTCAATGTGCAAACTCTTGTGCATCGTGCTGCCCTCTATGTGACGAAACTTGCAACGCTTCACGCCTTCGAACGACACCAGCAACACACACAGTGGCTTCGATCCCTCCCAAATTTGAAGTCGAAATCAGGCACAAGTTCCCCACCCCCAGTTTTAGTCTCAATTTCAACCTCCCACTTTCGGGCTCAAGCCCCCCGCCCCCTTTAGGGCTCCGTGATAATGGTGTACATTGCTCAGTAAAAATAAAGGGGAGTTTTGTTAATATGTTAAAAAAATATATCAAAAATTTTCTCATTATTTTTGATTTACACCTTCCAAAAAAAACTTATCCCATCTTTCACTGGGCGCAAGTTGTGCCCACCAGGTATAGGGACAAAAGCCACTAATCATACAACATTGCATTGCAGTATCAGCAGTTATCCAGTGGTGGCGTGGCATAGCAGTAACAAGTTTCATTCGATCAACAAAGTTACTGTACGCTGAGTCGGGTTAGTACTGCGATGGGCGACTGCCTGTGGGCAGGTAAACCATCTCGGTATGTAACCACTTCCCTAGGTCAACTCAGCCTTCCATCCCTCCGGGTAGGTAAATTGAGTACCGGCCTATCTGTCTGGGGTTATGGCAGAACGTGTTCATCTGTGTTGGGCGGCAGGTAACACTGTGTGATCCCATATGGCAGGTGATGCTCCGTAGCTCTGTGAAGGATTCAATCTTCTAAAGAGCTATATTCCGACCTTTACCTTTATTTTTACAATAGCTTAAAACGTATGACAAGCAATAAGCATACTTCCGGTCCAAAACTACCTGGCTTAGCGAAGAAATATTATCGACTGCAACTAAGTTCTAACCCAGTTCAAAGCATAATCAGGCAATTAAAGATGACACCAGTTTTCTGGACAACTGTACCAAAAAACCAAAATGCACACGTTAAAACTTATCAGTACATAATTCACAAATGAAAATCAATAAACCAAAATAAGCAATAAACAAAACTGCACCAGCAAAAACTTTGGGAGATTTTAATTCTCCAGGAGGTTGTACAGTTGTTTGCAGAGGTGCATCGTTAATACTGACCGCATTGGTTTCTGCCACTACAGCCTACAAATGTAACCACAGCAGACAACGATATCAATAGTACTATACAACTTCAATGGTGATAATAAAGGTAAATATTCAAAAGCTTACTCCTAAACGATATGATGAATGATTTCGACAACTAATTTGCAAATAAATTGACATAATCGTTATTATAGTCATCATCATCCGATTGTACAGGGTGGGCCAAAGAATGTGGCACTTCACTTTTGCCCATATCTTTGTCAATTATTGACCAATTTTTAAAATTCTGCCACTGGCACATTATTTTGCAGCTAAAATGCAAAAAAAAACACAGAAAATGCACCTCATCTGGATGAGAAATGACCGATTCAGTTGCAGGTGCCTCCACTTCTGTCGACACATCATTGCTCTCAACTATGGGAGCAGCCTTCGCTGGCATCGGCTGCAAATCTGAAGGCTCCGAACCAAAAGGTCGGCGCAGAGTTAACACACCGACATTCTTGGCTGGATTCAGGCTCAACGTTTTACTCTGCATCGACATAAAAGCAACTAACTCTATCAAAATCATAACCATTTAATTATTTGTCTCATACGAAAATAATTAATAAAAATCAACATTAAAATATGCCAGGAATGCACATGGTAAAAAGTAACAAGCTGTCTCTTGAGAATGACTGACCATACTATGGTGGTGGCGTGGCGTAGTGATAACGCATTTCATCTGATCAACAAAGTTACTCTATGTCGAGCCGGATTAGTACTTGGATGGGTGACTGCCTGTGGGCAGGTAAACCATCTCGGTATGAAACCAGCCGCCTAGGTCAACTCAGCCTTTCATCCCTCCAGGGTAGGTAAATCAAGTACCAGATGGCAGGTGATGCTTCGTAGCTCTGTGATGGGTTAATTCCCATAAAGAGCTATAAGACCACCTTTTAACCTGTAACTATAGTAAACCGCTGTGGATATGTGCTTACTATAGAGTACTGACAGCTACAGGAATTTGCCTCACCATAACAATGGTACCATCGCCAACTGCATGCAACGTACCATTTAGCCACAATATAGAATGCTACCGACAATGAGACAGACAACAACGAACAATAGACAGACGGATGTGCCATTAGGGCACCGTTAGTACGGTTGGCTTAAAATTTCATACCAGTGTTGCTGTTTTCCCACTAAACCATTCTTCAGCGTTAAGTAATGGCTGACCATCAAATGTGTCAGGAAACAGATCTTGTTGAAACTCCCTGTATGACTAAACAAAACAACCACTCATCACTAAATGACGGCAATGTTTGTACACTAAAATAAACTAACGTATGATTTAATCTAAGAATACAACAATAAATGATGAGTAAATATGAACTATTCTTCAGTGATCTAATGATATTCACTGGTCAACAAGAATGGTAACAAAATGCCAAAAAAACTCGCCACAAATTATGTTCAAAATGTAAGAAATTCAAAATGAATGCAAAAAAAACAGTCATACATACATTCATATTTTCCTCATTCATTCTTCATTTATTCAACACTCACGTAACTGACTCATAATACAACTAAATGGTGATTATGACTCCAGTGACTAATGACTCTGTAAACATGTGACCACAACTAACACTCAAAATATCGTGCTAACAAGTCCAAAAAATGCATTTGGGGGCATATTTGACCCCAGCATGACCTTGACCCTTGACCTTTTAACCCTAAAATTTGACGTGTTTATCCTTGCCCCAAAGTCCATTAGTGGTGAAAGTCTGGTCAAATTTCGTCAACAAATACGCAAGATATCTTGCTACCAATGTTTCTTCAGAACTCACAAATGCACGGATGCGCGAACACTCTGAAAACGTAATGCCTCCAGCCGCTAAAGGTAAAGGTTGTCAATTTGTATAGCGCATCGTCGTGTACGACGTACACCTCTAATGCACTTTTCGTCACTAACCAGAGCCGTCAATTGCACAGCCGCTGCGTGCAGCCTGCAAACACAGGCTGGCGCCGCTGGCACACTGGCCGGCCAGGTAGCCCAGTCAGCTGTACAAAGGTTCCCACCTTCCGTAACCCATATAATGGGTTACTACTCGTTTAACCGACCCTGGAGGGATGGCAGGCTGAGTTGGCCTTGAAAGAAATTCAAAACGAAAGCAAAAAAACAGTCATACATACATACGCTACGTTGGCAAAGGCATAAAAACTGTGCAGACTCACTAAAAATAATTACAACTCTAAATCACGTAACTTAGCGAGATTAATTAATTCTATTTATTATTAACCATAATCCAGTATACAGTGTACTACCTTGCGAGGAATGCAGTAAGAGAATGGAATGATGTGTGAAGCCGTGAGTGCTAGGAGGCGGTTGACCTCACAAGACATGACGTCCAGACCACGCTTGGACATCAGAGCGCAGCCTTTGATCGTCTGTTCCACTCGATCAACCGAATCTGCACCGTGCCACACAAGTGAGCGATTTGTAATAAATAACTAATTTCTGCTCAATCACTTAACTTGAATCAACTAACTACAGACATCAACTCTCGGAATTTCTATACGATGCAATTAATTAGTACGCTTTTCTATCAGAATTTCATCAGTCACTTAACTGAGCAGTAAAAGTACAAAGTGAAATACAAGTCAGACACATAAATTTGTACACTATGCTACTTACAAAAACACAAACTAACTTAAACCAGTAACAACACATACGGATTCTTTGAATTTCTATACGCAATTATCTCTGCATTATTAACACCAGATAACAATGACACGCAAAATATATGCATGCCGTGTATCATATTAGTGTGGTTGATATACGTTTAATAGGCCAATTTTCAAGAATGGCTCCAAGTTAGGCTAAATCCAAGAAAACTGAAATTCTGCAAGCTGTAGGAGCACAACTGATACCAAATGTACTGCCAAAAACAACAGCGTCAGAACTCTGAATCTAAGCGTATGCATTAGACATAAATCATCCAAAAATACTGGCAAAAAAGCGTCCAATAAGCTCAATAACTTACAAATAAGATTACTTTTGTTAGTCACAAGACCTACAGTACTCAAATTTAACAAAATCAGATGAAAAAACCAACTTTCAACTAGGAATGGTTCTTTGTCCGTGAGCTCAAAATATCGAATTGAAGAATCACCCTGAACAAGCAGACTATACTTGCATAATGCATAAATGAAATGCAGCATTCACAGACAACATACAAACAAAGCACTGTGATAAAACATTACAACATACTCTATCACCATCAACAGTATGCTGATTTTTCATCTTAGACAGTAAAAAATAAACTTACGATTCTTTTTTCGTGTTACAACTTTCGGTAGCAGCACACGCATCCAGTCTTCAAAAAGTCCTGTTCAAATAATTCCCAAAAGTTGTCCTTCGGCAATCTAATTTAACAAAAATGGATCTCTCTACGTACTTGGCTGAATAAGCAAAACTTACGAGGAGCATTCGGAAAGTTTGTAGACCGACATAGTTACACAAAAAATATACATCATATTGTACTTTTTAACATACTTTTCCTGAACTAAAATGCATTTGGTCTGGTGTCTCCCCAATGCTGTGATTTTGTTGTAGATAACGTTTGACATTGGTCTTCCAGCCAGCAATTTAGCCTAAAGACTACGTCTCTGCTGTCAGCAAATGTGTATCCTTACGATACACAATGTTATTGACATTTATACTGTCCATCCGCCTATATCAGACTACAAACTTGCCAAATGCCCCTTGCAATCTGCATGGCAAATTGCTGGCCAAAAAACCAAAGCCAAAAATTTCTCTACAATGGAATCCGAGCTTTGGAGAAACTCCGGACCAAGTGCATTTCAGTTGCAAAGAAATATGTTGAAAAGCGGCAAAATACAATCTGAATATCTTTTGCCTAACTGTATTGGTTTACGAACTTTTTGAATGACCCTCATAAAAGCAGTAGTATCATTAGGCACAGGAACTGTCTAAAACAAACCTTTCCTGCAATGAAGAGCATCCCTGTGTCACTGTCAAATAGCGGCATCAGCGTTCTGGATGAAATTTCAACAACAGCAAAAACACGGTTTTCAGAATTCCCACTCAAATGACAGAATCAAAATTCAGGACTTTTTCAGGACTATAAAAACAAGAAAAAACCCATCGATGCACTTAGCTAAACTACAAGCACCTGAGTTATTTTAGTGAGAAAAACATGATACATGAAGTATTACCAGACAGCAGGTAGTATATGAAAATAAAAGTAAGTAATTTAGTGTATGTGAAACACATAAGCAATTCCAGTAATTAAGCAAAAATGTTACTGGCAAAAATTACGGATTCAGCATCTTGGTTTTTCAGGATAACACTAGCAAAAATCAGGACTTTTTCACAACTTTTTCAGCACCCATGTCCAATTTCAGGACTTTTCAGGTCCTGAAAAATGAAAAGTCAAATTTCAGGACTTTTTCAGGTCTTTCCATGACCAGTGATAGCCACAGTGATAGATTTGATAGCCACAAATACTTTTAAAAATCATAACCTGAATACTAATATTTTAAAAACAATCTAGCAATAATATTATTCAATTGATATACATTCTAAACAAAAACTCAAGCTCACATTAAACTGTCAAATACAGTCTTCAGATTTAACTGCTAACGCTAAGAACGAGTCCACTTACCCAGTCGAAGAATCAACTGATATAGTCTTTAAACTAGATGACAAATTTCTTGTATCCCTGAGCGTTATCTCTCTCTGTCGCATCTGACAAAACAAATTAATCAGTTTGCAAATTAGGACACAAAATAAACACAGTAAACATTCATAAATCCAATCAATTACTCCCTACTCAGTCACTTCATTAGCTCTTAAAATTTGTTCAATTCTTTGTTGGCAGTAATCCTATAATTAATACACCGTGTTCCAAAAAACAAAGCCTTCCATTATCCACTGTATCTTGCCAAAGCGTTACCGATTTGCAGAAAAATCTTTCACGGATAGACTCAAAAAATAATTTGCCAAAAAAACCAAAAAAAACTGGATTGTTTCAGTCAATCTTTTGGCTCTGCTTTTTTGGAAAACGGTGCACATTTCACACCAAAAATATTCAAACAGAAAAATATCATTCAAAATGTTAAATATTTGCTACAGCACGAATGAAATAGACTGGATAAGCTGTAGTAAAGCAATACAATAACAACTCACGGCATTGAAGCCGGTACTCAGAATCAGGTCTTTGTCGCCCAGCCACAAAACACGTGAATCTTTGACACTTTGATGGCCGCTAGTCGACTACAACAAGCAGACGTCGCACTGTATGTGTACATCTGCATAACATTCACTAATTCACACCATTCACTAATTAAAATGTCACTTGATGCATGCAGAATCTTATAATATCTGCATACAGCAAAGCAAATAAAAGTATAAACAAACGAGATGTCCGCTACAAATCTACAGATCAGCAAAATTCTGCAGAAGATCAACATTACTGACTGTGCTTACGATGCTAAATACCCACTGTACATATAAAACAGTGGTCACCTAATAATAAACGAATTTGTACAGCACTAGTATGTCAATTGACTTCTGAAGGAAAGGAATAAGATCAGTCAAACCTGCTGCAGTTCCTAACCTGTTAACATTTGCCTTACCATATCGGCAATTACTGACAGGCTCGTCACAACGACAATAAGAAGCTCAGCTGTTGCTACAGAGAGCCAACCGTATTTCCTGCATCTGAAGGTTTGCAAATGCAAACGTACACTTACAGCCACATCCTCAAAATATTACTAGTAAGCAATTTCCAATTAAGTATTTGGGTGCTTTCAGTACTCCCATTTGGAAAATCGAGGCCCATAGGGAGTGTGGAATCCAACTTGGTACCACAGGGTGGCTGTAGGGCAACCCTATTTGCTTCTTGAAACAGTTTTCTGGTAAAATGTCCTGTTTACCCACAATACGTATGTCATAGACACAGACAGAAGATGCTAACAAGAAGTACGTCTATAATCACAATGACTCCAGCAGACCTGGACAACAGCGGCTGCTCGGACATCAAACAGTCGCAGCTGCATGTCTTTGCATGTTGATGCTAGACTACAACCATCGGCCCTCCAGCTCAGACTCTGCACCGCACCCTCGTGACTCGATAGCTCTGCGATTTCAACACCACATCCACCATCATCGCTTCAGCGCAAGATGATCATACATAATATGACCTTTTCAAACTTCCAACTGCAGGCATGCCATTAGAATGTTCGCTGCTGTTGTTGTTGTTGTCCTTAGAACTAGTAACAATACCTGCATTGCTTATAAAAACCAGAAAATTGGGGAAGAGAACAATGCAAAGCCATATGGTGCCATAATTCCAAATGTGATAATAGTAGTAGTAGTAGTAGAAATAGGTAAGAGTTATACTGCCCTCCCTACACAAGCCTGCACCGGGAGTGCATAGCAAATGTCAAAAAAATACCAAAAATATTTTAGATTGTGACCAATCTAATGTACTCCTCGTGCGCATTATTTTCTCCTGTATTCTTCTAACTGCTTTTTAGTTCCTTTCTTTTCACACCGCAAATAGCAGTGCCGACAGCATCACCTCGCTGACAGCATCAACTGTGCAACTGACGTCATCACGAGGCAAAAAGAAAACTATTCTACACTGTGTGTGACATAGTCACTGAGTTATGACATGGTGAAAGATCTTTAATCTTTCACTATGGTCATGATTATAAAAAAAACTGCTATCATTGGTCACGTGACCATTCGACTCCCAGGGATCGACTTCCTATCGGTGGTCCATAGTGACCATGCATCTATCTAGCACTGTTATGGAGATATGGCCATTTGAAGTCCTTCCAGAAAGGCTCTTCCAGAAACAGAGGTCGGTCGTTAATCGGTTGGTCTCAAAATTACACTGATTTTATATACCCCTCTTCGCTACGTTAGGAGTAAAAAACTAAAAATCATCAAAACATATAGAGAAAAAGTGAGTTTTGTTTGTGCTTGAATGAGCTGACGGTGTCTGCTTCACGAACTGCTGCAGGAATATGACTGGCCCGGCCACAGAAAAAACTCCGTCGTTTTTTGGGAGAAAAAACTTAGAAGATAGACAGTCCCCTCATGGCAGCGTCACATAGCTCGAATGCATTCGCATTAGGACTAGGCAGCACATGCAAAAATACTGCATAGCCTTGGTCCACGGCTGCTGATTCGTCAAGCTGTCAATTATAAATGCCCCTCCCTCGAAAATCCCTCAACGGATCTTGCTAAAATTTGGCCTAAATTCTTTCCAAGAAACGGTCATCCTTTCCACAATTTTGGTTTTGGTCCACTGTCTGGTTTCAGAAGACAAGTAAAAAATTTAAAAAAATACAAAGTGAAAGAATAAGACGTCCCGTGACAATGTACGGGCAGCCTAATCAATAGTTTATTTTGAATTATTATGGCAAAAAAGTTCTCAATCAAAGCTAGTTGCTACATTTATTACTATAAATTCCATTTATTACAATAATTCATTTGCAGTTAAACCAGCCACTGGTCAAATAAAAATACACAAAATCAAAACAGATAACAACAATTAAATCAAAACATAAAAAAAATTAAAAATGAAAATGTTTGACGATACGAGAAACTGCAGACTTTACTTAAGCAAACTGATTATAGCTGGTGCAGAAGACAGGGTTCATCAAAAAATAGTTTTAATTACCGTAATCACCACTTCTATTGTGAGTAAGTTTCATGAATTAAGATGCTGAATGTTACATCATAACTTTGCTGGCCCAGTAATTACCGTACCATACACATTACACAATCTTACCACAAATTCCACCTCTTGCCTCTAACATGCACAGCAGCTACTCGCAATAAACAGGGTGGCCACTCTCCAGTCATGATCAAATTCCATGAATTTTCCCTGACTTTTCTAGACATTTAAAAGTAACATAGACAAAGTATTGCCCCTCACAACAGTAGTGATATGACCTCTATTGGCAACAATTTTAATTATTTTCCAGAAAATTAACTGACCAAATTTAGTGCAGTTTAAACAAAACAGGCAAACAAAAACGGCTTACTGCCACCGCAAATTTAAGAGTATGGGAGTACAAGTCTGAGCGAAGCGAGCAGAAAAAAATGGAGTTGAACACAAATATTCAACTGGTAGTGAACAGTTTTGGGACACTTTTCCCTGACAAGATTTTTTCCCTGACAATTCCCCAACTGTTAACTGTTAACATAATCCTTGACATTTCCCTAACATGTTTCAAATTCCCTGACATTTCGAGGTTTTCCAGGTTTTCCAGACAAGTGGTCACAATGCCATAAAGCAATGCCAGACAGATGCATAAAGATACCAATTCTGGCAATCTGGCGTTTTACGTCATATACTCTGATAGACTGCTGTGAAGTGGCTGCGAGTACATTCTCAGCAATAGGATTCCACAAGACCAGCTCGACAGCTGTGTCTCCGATGTTCAACGTGGCCGAAGGATTGCACACAGGATCGACCGACGCGTCGACAGAAAGATGCCATATTTTGACCTGCAACAGCATTGCATTTACATTGCATAATGTATATTAACGGTAAAACAGCAAAATATTGTGGATAAAATTTAAAGAAAAATTGAAAACAACTTTCTATGTAGTTTATTGTTTCAGATTTTTTTCTCCCAGCGCTCTTGAAAAGTTTGAACACTCAGATTTGTTAGTTCACCCGAAAGCGATAGCTTGCGGAGTGGACTTATGTTTTACGCATGATGTTTTTAAAAATTTTTTTTCCGAGCATGAGATCTCCGAGATGCGTGGGCCGACCGGGTTGAAATTTTGCACGATGGTCAGTACTAGGCCAAATTTTATAATGCCAGTCCAAAATTTTGGGGGGCGCACCCCAAAAAAATTCCGGGGGCGAAAAACATGCAAAATTTGGCCCAATTTCGGACGACTTCGAAGTTCGGCAGCGAATATCTCCGAAACGAATGAAGATATTCAAATTCGAATAGTCATTCCGTGTATGGTGATTCCTCCTGCGTTAGGCGAAAAAAATCTGGTGACGTTTGGTCCAGTGACCTTGGAGATTTAGATGTTGAATTGTACCCACCCAAAGTGCATTTTTCGGAAGAACATATTTCGGCCCCTAGGGGGTACTGCGCCCCCAAATTTTTACACGCGCTAGAGAATAACCAAGTCTTACTAGCGCACCCCCCACCGGGGACGGCGGCCCCCCTCACAACTTTTTTCAAAGGGGGGTCAAAAATTGGCTTAAAATGGAATAAATGAGCCACTATAACTTCGGAGTTAGGGGGTGTAGCCCGACGAAACTTTGGCACTCGATGTGCCTCTAGGTGGGGGTGTTAACGCAAGTACAACTTTTGGGGGCACCGCCCCCCTTAAAATTTGGGAGGGCAAAAGACGTCCAAAATTTAGTACGTTTTACGACAACTTTCGAGTTTGACTGCAAATATCTCTAAACTGGATAGAGATATCGACAAGCGGTAAACGGCGTTATCAAATACGGTTAATTCCACGTTGAACAAAAAAACTGTGTAAATTTCGGTCTTCTACGAACCAAGTTATAATGGCTCATGTTGACCTACCCTAAGTCGCATTACCTGGAAGACCATATTTTGGCCCCTAGGGGGTGCTGCACCCCCAAATTTTTACACGCGCTAGAGAATGACCAAGTCGTACTAGCGCACCCCCCCACCGGGGACGGGGGCCCCCTTACAACTTTTTCAAAGGGGGGGTCAAAAATTGGCTTAAAATGGAATAAATGAGCCATTATAACTTCGGAGTTAGGGGGTGTAGCCCGACGAAACTTTGGCACTTGACGTGCCTCTAGGTGGGGGTG
>Ga0056128_1004567_pt1 | contig 17329 bp, 10 predicted proteins | sample WorMetLIZISLAND2_FD_71113 | JGI IMG/M metagenome (GOLD analysis project Ga0056128, IMG submission 71113) | Marine gutless worms symbiont microbial communities from Max Planck institute for Marine Microbiology, Germany - Olavius geniculatus... ... | reverse complement strand
CCTTCGGCGCTCGACCTTGGCCCCCCAACTTCAACTCCTGGATCCGCCTATGCAACCGACATTGCCGTGTGAAATTAGTTTTCCTGCCAATTCTCCGTTTCAAAACATACTTTGACCGTTTTAAGTTATTTTTATTCACATTTTTTTCACACGAATGCCAGACATATATTCATATCCGCGACGTCGACTGATGACGTGGGCACCTCGGACGTGAAGCTGATTACTTAATTATTTACCAATCGACGATGACAACCGATACTGTGTTTATTGATCTTTGCCGTCTGTCGCTTCTGCACTCTGGACTGCGGTTAATGAGCATGCGGGTCACGGCGAGGGTGACCGTCCGTTAGGTTGGGCCTTTATATGGGGCGGCTGTAAAACCGCGGTCGGTGGTCGTGGCATCAGTGAGGCGCTTCGAACGAGCGTCTCGTCGCTTGGGTTAGCCGCTGCTGGACTAGCGTGCATGAGAGAGAGAGTCGACGTTTATTGATGTGTTAGCTGTTTCTATGACTGTCAGTACCCAGTACCGGTGCGGCACTGTCACTTGGCGAGTGTTTTGTTCTGCCTGTTTTGTTGCAGACGCACACTGACCTCTCTCTGTGTGTTTGATATTCAGAGACATAGTACACCGTCGGTCAATAAAGAGAAGGCACTATATTCTTGTTCATATTTTCAACAAATATTGACATTTTCTATGTTAACCTGACAAACTATTCAGTGAGTCTGCAAAGAAGTGATAATAATAGCTCCTTCCACACCCTGAATGTGTTGCTATAGACGACCCCGAGAAATATTAATGTCGGAAATTTAGCGTGACCTTTAGCAATGATTGCGAAACTCGCTGTCGCTGTGTAGACTTGACGTATGGCGCGAAGCAACGGCTGTGACAGAAGCAAGTCACAATAACAGATTTGATCGATTTTGACTCCGTGATCGACAAAATTTAATATCGATCTGATATACCATCTTAAACTCTATACGTCTAATGTCGCTGTCAGCAACTGTCTGAATGTCGTTTTTGTGTGCGAAAAATCGTTTTGTTTAGTCGTATTTCTTTTGCTTCGTTGTCGTGGATGCGTACAAGCGAACAACAGGCTGTTATTCTATGAATTTTTCAGTGCGGTTAAAAGCGTGTACAAGGCGACAGGAATAAACTGAGCTGAACTGCGATGCCATCTGAGTTGCGTTGCACATATTGTACGTAGCGCACGAACTGAAAATTTAATTATTTCATTCCGGTTCCTTTCATTTCGTACGCTATGTACGCTCCTTAATGTACATAGATTCTCATCGGTGAACAAAATGTAGCGACTGTTTCAACTAGAGAAGCAGAGTCTTGCCGCTTTTGCGTAAGCGAGTCATATTTAGTGTGCGTCTCTTCAAACTAAGATCGCATTGTGCCGTTTGTGTGTTTCTGTGATGTACCAAAAGGTGTTTGAACACCATATATGGCACACACACTAAGTGATATAAAAAGCAACGATTTAGACTGTTTAGAAAGGTCATTTAATTTTGTGCTTGTGCAGATGAATGATGTGATAAATTGCATCGATTTATTTAGCTAGTGTTTTGAGATTTTTTTCATTTCTCAAGGTAATGTACCGACGCGTTTGAGGCTCGCTGTGATCTTCAATGACTGCAGATTTTACATTACTAGGTAAACGTTTTGTAAGAGTTTTGAAAAGCGGGTGCTATTTAGTTGATACTTGTTTTTAGAAAACTCGCTGATGCACTTTTTCGACTCATGGTATTTTTCTTACAAAAAATGCACAGACAGAGACAGCAATTTTGTTTCACTTTTGCGTCCTGGTTAGTAATTTTTCGGTAGGCCTGCTGTTTACCGTGAGTCACAGCAGTCGATGAGGTCATGTTTGCAGTGGCAGGTGGCCCGGTGAAGTGATATATAAGGAGGATGGATGGATGACGTGGCAGTTGACGCATGGTTTCCGTTGTCATGGCAGCGGTAGCAGCACTAGCAGCCGTATTGCTTGCTTTTCGTCTTTGGGGGCTCCCGCCGGTACTTAGGCTAGGACTATAGCTCTGCGCTTTGTGGTACGGCCGGTGTCACACTAAAATTTCTCCCGCATGAAAAATCCGCCAGGGGAGAGATAATCACGGAATTGATATGCCTCCCCTAATCAAAATATCGCCTGCCCCATAAAAAATCTTTAGATTATAAGATCGCCCCCCAGAAAAGTCTCCCCGGCCGACAATTTACTGACAAAAATCTACCCCGCCCGGCGGCCGCCCGGGGGCGAATTTTTGCCCGTAAATTGTCAGCCGGGGGAGACTTATCTGGGGGCGACCCTATAATGGCGCAACAGCGCTCCGGTGATATTTCCGCCTGTCTACGTCGGTTCGGCTGGCGCCGCATGCTCAGATTGCGGATATACCCGGACTGCCCGGGCCGGGCCGGACTATGACAGGACGAGGACCCGCCTTTACCGATAATCGAGGCCGACAGAAGACTCTGCTCGCATGGTATTGAGACATTTCGTGCACCTCCTCTGATGCTGAATTACGACAATTTGTGCACTTTATATAATAAAGTTTGCTCCGACTTAATACCATATTTTGTGCAAAATAGGCAAAAGCGGAAAATATAATACGTTTGACTTTGTTCTCGTCATACATGTCGCCAATGAGTTTTAACGTTATATCTGCACATCTAGGTACTTTACCGCGCACTTCTACAGTTATCCGTTGGCTGCAAGAATTAACCACAGTAAAACAACATTCGTGGCATTCACCCTCCTGTCCTTTTCTCCCAGTGCACGAATCGTCCTAACGCAGTCATCAATGGGACTGCAGGAATCGTCCCACAGTCGCACGCACGACGCATAGTGGAGCGCCGGTCAGTGTCGTTATTCATGCTTTGCGTCAGCACCAGCAGAGGCAGCAGTTGCTGATGAAACAGCGCATTTGACTATCAGCTGATTTCGACGCTCTCTGTCGCATCAATGCAGAGAAACCGCATGCGTAAGTTCTGAGTTTGCGTCCGTGTGTGTGGACCTTTACAGTATACTTAGTTCATTTGGTTCAACTTTGCGGTATATTTCGGCGAATTTCGGCGAGTTTTATACGATCGGCCCATTGTTTTGCGATACTGCACGCAATCGACTGTGTCATTCTGTTCGCTCGATCTATTGAGATCAAACACGAGAGTGAATAGTCGTATTTTAGTTAAGACGTTTGCACGTTAACTTACCATGCATTTTGGATCATTAGTTCAGACGTTGTTACAGTCGTAACGATGTAGGCATATGTTAAAAAAGCGTACTTTGTCGCCTTAAACTAAACACCATTTATCAGTCGATTGTTTCTGCATATTTTCAGCTACTCTTGCTGCACGATGTGTCTCCGATCCGATTTTCCAAAAACCCCTACATCTGAAGGAAAACTAGCACTCTGTAGCAATATACTTAAATGCAGACTTGTGTTCGTTTTCTGTTTTTTTTTGCATCGAGAGGATACTTATTTGCTTATCATATGCGGATGTCGGTTGTGCAGATTTGCTATCGAAGCGCCGAGAAGCTCCTGTGAGTGCTGTGATCATGTCCGGCGGAAATCAGGACGTAATGGACCAGATGACAAACGGCCTCTCGGGACGCCTTGCCTCGAGGACAACAAACACATCCCAGTCTGCACTGCGCCACGAGCCAGACAGCCCACAGCACAGCGCGTCCACCAGTCGACCACCCAAGTTCTGGGAGAGATCACAGTCGGCGGCCGAGCTAGACCGCCCGGCGCGATACACGTCGACCTCCATGCTGGAGTGTAGCGACGGCGGCGCGAGTGGCGGGGGAGGGGGAGGAACGGGCAAAGTGTCGGAACATTCGAGCGTCTACTGGGACCTCTCGACGGCAGCGGACAACGACGAGCCGGGGACGTCGTCCTCCCGGCAGCACGGCGCCGGAAAGTTTAAGATCTCGCTGCAAACGATTCACCAGAAGGAGGAAATGGCGGCGGCCGGGGGCGGTAGCGGGAGCGGAACGCCAGCCAGTCCGAGCGTCTCGTTCCAAACGCGTGTGATCCGACGCATGTCTACCGAGTCGGCCGCATCAGGGACCGAGCAGCGTCAGAAGACCGAGTGTTCAGAGTTCTCGTGGCCGCCCGCCGTCGAGTTCCCGTTGTCTTCGTCGGCGACGTCAGGCTCGCCCAAGTCGATCGTCAACAGCTCGTCGTCGTCGCCGCCGCGCTCCGAGGATGGTGATGTTGCCATCCAGTCAGGCACCACGTCGACGTTGACGTCCAAGTCGGTGCAGGCGCGTCGCGTCACACTCACGTATAACAACAACCACGCCGGTGCCGGTGGTGCTGCCAGTGGCGGATCTGGCAGTCCGAGCTCTGCAGCCACCCTGGCTAACGCCATCCCTCTGATGCGCGAGCACATCCGGGTCCTGACGATGGGTGGCGGGAAGGGCGGCGCGACTGTCTCGGAGCTGTGTCAGGCGCTGCGCTCGGTGCTACAGATGATTGAGTCTGCCTGGTCGATGCCGACCATCGGTCGTGACGTCGCGTACGGTCTGTGTGACGTTCTACGCACGGACGGCGCGGTGGACGCGCTGCTGCGCAACTGCGACGTCGACGCCGACATGCCGCGTGACCTGCGTCTTGGCTCGGCCCAGGTGCTTGCCGAGTCCATGACCGTCGGTAACCGTGACTACGTCGCACGCATCGGCGGGCTGGAGGTCGTCGTCCGGCTGGCAGCGTGCGCCCGGGACGACCCTCCTCTGAGCCTCGCGGTCACCGGCATTCTCGAGAGTCTGTTCAAACACTCCCAGACGACCTGCGCGACGCTGATACGTCGTGGAGGTCTGGACGCGGTGCTCTACTCGTGCCGGACCACCGACGTGGCGCGACTGCGCCGCTGCGCCGTCGCGCTGGCGAACCTCGCCATCTACGGCGGCGCGGACAACCAACAGGAAATGATCGAGCACCGCGCACCCGAATGGTTGTTCCCGCTCGCGTTTAGCGACGACGACAGTACTCGCTACTACGCGTTCCTGGCGATCGCGGCGCTCGGCGCCAACGCGACGCTGGAGGCGGCCGTCGTCCGGTCAGGCACGTTGGGTCTGGTTGAACCCTTCGTACGGTCTCATGACCCGACGGAGTTCGCACGCAGCGATCAGGCTCACATGCACGGTCAGTCGTCCGACTGGCTGCGGCGCCTCGTGCCTCTATTGCTCAGTCGGCGAGATGAGGCACAGAGTCTGGCCGCCTTCCACTTCGCCATGGAGGCCGGCATTCGCGCCGAGCAGGGCAAACTACAGGTACGCTATATATGTATAGACTCCAAACTCAAAGCATTACTCACTATACCGGTACACAAAATTTAGTTAGAAAAAATACTGATTTCCATCATAATTCCAATTTTTTCCGACTCCTTACCTTAACTTTATCTATTGAAGGTCACAGACAGGATTATAATGAATTACAGTAATGATCAGTATAATTTTATAAGCTATGAATCTCAAAATTATAGCCGCAATCACAATTATAACAAGTATAAACAAAAAGTTAGACAACTGGCAAGAAGTTGATAATAGTGTCAGACAACGTTTCGTCGATTTACGCTGTTTGCCTGTCATACGGTACCGGGTATTGTTGAGCATATAATGCAGCAACGAATTTATGTAGCGCAGAATTACTAGAAGTTGTTGATGCACTGTAGCGTCAGTCAAACACAGATGTTTTCATACGTTATGTCGGCATTGGAATGGCTGCGTTCACGTAAGAAAAAGTAGTATGCGTGTTTACTGTGCGATGCAGGTGTTTCAAGACATTGGTGCGATCGAGCCGTTGAAACGTTTGGCGTCAGGCGTCGTACAACAGGCGGCTCGCTTTGCCGGCCAGGCGCTGAGGCTGATCGGCGAGGAAGTGCCGCTCAAACTGTCTCCACAGGTTCCTCTATGGACGTCGCACGATGTCATTCGCTGGCTGCATCAGGTGAACTGCACAGCTGATGTTCCTGTGCTGTGCGGGCAATTGATTGCGGCTTCATTGCATTGTAAAGCGATTAGATAAACTTCATGTAATTCACTGAATTCTCCGACGCCATCAGTGATAATGCATCGATAGCTAAGTTAAACGCAAGCTATAGACTATAGGCCACAGTTGCTTTCCCGGTTGTCGGCCGATTTGAAGGACGCCATGACAACGTGACATCTTTCGAGTCGTTATCCACCTATCGTCAGCAACTCAAAACGCATCTGCATACGAAATCCCTTTTCTGACTATTTCCTGGACTGGACTCTGTCTGACCACTAAAAATCTCGTTTGTTGTTAATTGATTGTTTTTTTTCGGTTCCAGATGCTTGTTTCGGATGCTTGTAATGTCGTGTGATGCTAGATGCATCTTAAAATTGACAAAAATGCGGTTAGGCCCTAATACAGTGGCAGACAATATTGAGTTCCACTATCTTTTTGTAGGTCTAATGTCCAATCTACACTTTTTTTAGTAAGCAGTGACTTGTCCTTTCAGCACCATTGAACCCACTTGCCATTAATAGCAGCAGATAGACATCGACTATGGATTCGTGGAGCCAGTTTTCATATTTGATCGCGGTCATTCGGTGCACGCTGACCACAGCGAGTGCGATGGCTGCGACTGTTTAGCACAGTTATTACTCGATGTCACTGCGGCTTCGTATTATTGCATGGGAGCGGAATGGAAGGCAGCTGCTCACCGGTAATAAACAGGAGAGAGATAATAGGGAAATAAGGCAGGTGAAGTTGCGCAGGTAAACATGCAAATAAATTATTCGTCAATGAAGTTAGACTGCAAATTAACGCACGGATAATTACTTAGCCAAGAAAAGAAGACCGCAGATAAATAGCGTCGCAGTACAGCAAGCATCGGACACGGTTTTTTATCGCTCGTACAACATAGAACCAAATTTAATTAATCATTCAATCCAAGATCTTTGAAGCAACTTGAATAATGCATATACTGCATTGCCGGAATCTTTACTAAGGTTGACCAAGAACAAGCAGGAATAACGTGACCAGGAAACTTTTTGCGGAAAAAGGGACTCAGCTGGCAAGACAAAATAAGCAAGAGGCTTCAGAGGCAACCGGCAACTCCTAGCAGCTAGGAATAACGCCGATATAGTGTATCCACTTGGATCACGCAGACTGAATCAGGAATTAAGGATGAAGATGGTAGACAGACGTCTTAAGAATCGGCGACAATTTTGAACTCAGTTGAACTTAGACGTAGCCTGCGGAGCGAGTTCAGGTATGCAGACAACATCCACACGTGTTATATCTTTGTATTGTAGGGCTTACGCCAGCGCTGCATTCATGCATTAAAAACTTTCATCGCACATATGTCGTATTTGCGTTTTTGTCTGACGCGGCGAAGCTACATTTCGTGGATGTCACGGCACGCTCGGTCAGTGTTCTGGCCCGACCTTTTGACCCGGGACGAAGCGTGTGGATAAATTGCTACTAATGACTATGTTCGAGTCCCACGATACACTGGTTGTGGATTTGCGTGCTGCTTACTCGTACGTTACGTTGTATGCTGACGTTTACAAAGCCACGCGCGTAAAGCAGGTGCACGCAAGCGGCACGGTGTCCGGCCATTCTTCAAACGTTATCTCAAGAGCCTCCATGGCTGAGCTGGTGTAATCGTAGTTTCTTGCCGGATGTCGTGCCTCAGTCCACGTACAGCCTGAGCCTATATTTTTGTGCTTTGTCGCTGTTGCGTGAGGCATAAAAAGGGAAACTGGTTAGTAAAATGTTCCATTTGATGATTCCCATAATTATCTTTTGGCGAACTCCGTGTAGGCCTAATACGAAGCGACTCTGGAAAAAAAATCAGAAGTAGTCTAGTTAGCCTGGTAGTATGTAGATTTGCGTACAGCAGTTATTGATCCGTTTGACTTTCAGCAGAGACATCGATGACTGAGGCAATGTCACACCACGCCGAGTATAATACCCCTTTTACACGATCGAGCAAACATCGAGCTGTCTCGTCCAGCGAATAAATGAGACGTAGCCTTGGACGACGAGAACGAAATCTTACCAGAGGGCACCTCCTAGCCTACTTCGCGATAGATCTGGCACGGTAACTAATCACTGTGTGTCGTCATTGTGTGAACTGTGATTATGTTTATTCGACTTGGCGCCTGATTACCAGTTTTCGACTGATAGTTTGAATTCCCGTAAGAACATCCCCTAGTTTATAGAAATTACAGTCAACATGGACGACGTCTACTATAGTGCTTTCTCACTTTATATGACCATAAAATTGCTAAGTTTTATTTTCAGATTTTTAATAATCATGTACCTAAAAATTTAGTAAAATTACTAAAAATTACTAAATTTTATTTTTAGCGTCTGCACTAGACGATTCTGGTCTCAGTCCGCAGACCCTTCTTTTGTCTTTTTGGTTAGTGCCACCTCCAAATTCTTTATTAGGTCTGCCATTTGTAGAGGTTGTTTTTTTGTTTTTAGTCGTTTTTATGTCTTTTAGTGTTAGAAAAATTTTTTACATCGTATGACTGGAAATTTCGTCTTCACGTATAGACGCGGTTTGTCTATTGTTTTGTTTGCGCAGTTACCGGTAAAAGAGAACGTCGTGGAGAGGTTTGAGATGTCGGAGATCGACGGCGACTTGCTGCTGCAGCTGCGCGAAGAGCACTTGAGAGATGATTTAGGCATGGATAACAGCGTCCACAGAATGAGGTCATTCAATTGTACGCTACAAAATGTCGTTGAACGATCGACATTAAAACTTCTGCTACTAAACAGTAATGACACGAATTATTTCGGAAATGCTAAGGTCACAGATCAAGTGTTAAGACCAACAAAGATACTAAAATAAAGGTTGTATTTTTATGAATTTTATGTATAACTTGCATAAGTTTACAGTCCACTTTTACAGTTCTGATTGTACGAGTATTTGCGTAGACGATGTCCACGAAATTACTAGATTTCGGTTTTTCGTTCACAAAGTGAGAAAAAAATCTGGTTTTGACAGAAAATGTGTCTGAAATGTGTATTGATCTGTCATTATGGACCACCCAGATAAAAAAGAACTATAAAAGGACCTACTGTTGTTTTGCAGTCATTACGCAAGCTTCTGTAACAGCATTGTCAAGTTGTTTTTATTATTATTATTTTGTGACTTGTGTTCGTATATATCGTGTACTTGGTACGTACATTCTTTATGCGCATTTTTAAAATTATTTTTCTATGAGCTATTTGCCTGACCGATCGATCAATCGATTGGTTGAAAGTAGCGTTGAATTCTGTGGTGCAGATTTCTGCGGGACTTGAAGAAGTTGAAGCAAGTCGCCGACTACGAAACCTGCGATCAGACGCATCTTGACGACTGGCTGAGAGAATTGGGTGCGGAGTTCAGTCAGTACACTTACCAGATGCTCAAATCGGGGGTTGACCGGCACGTCCTGCGTTACCTCAGCGACGAACATCTACTCAAAGATTGCGTCATCGTCAACGGCGTGCACCGGCTACGCATACTGGACGCCGCCAAACGTTAGCACGTTTACTTCGTCTGTTTCTTTTGTTGGTTGGTGCCAGGACTTGTACATAGTGTCTCAAAAAACGAGCCATTTTTTTTTCTGAATAGTGCCGCGACGCATTGGCCGATTTCGACGATTTTTTGGTTGGCGTGCAACATCGCGAAGAAATATGACGTAAATGGCTGTAGTTTTGCTCATCTGATTTCAATACTGTCGCTACACTACCTGGTAAAATGCGGAAGTTGTAGTTTGGCCGTTTACAACAATGAATTCATGCTGGGTCGCTCTGAGTCAGGCGGTTGATGGGCGTGCTGTTGGCGAGCTGCGTCAACGTCTGCGCGCTTGCGTTCGTGCTGGATCCGGAAATTTTGAGGAGCACATGCTGTAATAAAAATGATGTAACACACCTGCAACCTTTTGAGAGATAATAACTGTTACTTGTGTTTGTCAAATCATTTGTAGGCCAGTGCATTTGCTACCCAGTGTGAACAATTAGTACCGAATATGATAGCGATTCGTGTTAATTACGACGTAATCTACTCTGCCTTGGTTTTAATCGGAGTCAGCTTTTAAAATTCAGTCCTAGCTTCTTTGCACATACTGAATTTATCCGCCATAGTTATTATTTTGTCTATGACTTCTTACCGTTGGTGTATTCAAACTTGTTGTGCTGCAGGATCGAACATCATCTGTAGCCCGGTCTATCCCGGCGTAGGCGGAGATGCGCACACAGTTGGCGACAGATCAATAGACGTGTTTATCAGCTATCGACGGTCCACCGGCTCTCAACTAGCAAGGTGCCCGACTATATTCAGTTCTGTATGTAAACGGAAGAAACATTTTTTCCTAAGCTTGTTAGTTTCAACTTTAATCTTGATTTGTAGCTTTTTGTCGTCAACTTGTAGGCCTCTATATACTACAAAAATGCATGTTTGCTGAGGTATTGGTCGTGATGGTTTAGCTTTAGGCCTGTCGTCCCATTCGTCATCATCATCGCGTTTGTTTAATTTATACAGGTTTGACTAAATTCAGACTCGTTTTACATAAGATACTTGATTGAATAAACATAGCTAAATATTAATGCATTTGTCTTGATCAACGCAGTTGCTTTGCGTCAGACCCTGCAAGCAGCCACGCCAACTCAGCCTGGCCATCCTGTCAGTGTGTAATACCGTTTACACGATCGAGCAAACATCGAGCAAACGTCGAGCAAATGTATTCAAAATACACGAGCTAATTGCTCGACGTCTGCTCGATGTTTGTTAGCATACATCCAGCTAGCTCAACGAGCTATGGTAATTAGCATGCTAATTAGGAGGACGGGCGGGTTGTAATTGGAAGGCCTACATAACACGTGATCAGCTGTGGACTAAGCCTAGGCCTACATTTGAGCCAGAGGGTGGGGTTCCATCAGTCCTGCTTGATGTTTGCTCGATGTTTGCTCGATCGTGTAAACGGGGTATAAGCCTACTGTGTGGGTACTGTTATCAACATTGGTGAGCAAACGGGGGCACAACGAAATTCATTATCTTTGTACAGTAGGCCTACAAAATAATGCTTTCGCAGCGTACGCTCGCAAGCTCGTGTTTGGTCAAAAGCGATCGATCCACGCGGCGAAGAAAAAGACTTTGCAATTTACGTTTGCTAAAGGCATACATCCGCCGCTAGGTGAAAAAAAAACAAGACCTCATAAACGCGTATTTTGTTTTGAGCCCAAACTGTGCTCTCTCGGCCACATTTCCGGCATAAGTTCCACAAATCTACAGATTCATTCTTTTGACAAATTTTTCATTCTCTGAACGCTGTTGGCTTGAGTGAGGCGTGTGTCTGTACGGACAGTCTGTTGAAAGTTCACCTGCAGCTGCGCGGTCTGACCGTGTTCCTGGACATCGAGAAGCTTCGTGCGGGCAAGTTCGACGACAACCTGCTCAGCAGCGTGCGAAATGCGCGACATTTTATCCTTGTCCTGACGCCAAACTCACTCGACCGCTGTGTCGGCGACAACGACCGCAAGGACTGGGTCCACAGGGTACATCGTGCTGCTTGTCGTTCCTAATGGATTGATGACTGTCTGGAATATAAGAGGGAAGATTATTAGAACTGCGGCGTAACTGAACTCAACTGACATGGTTTTGTTTTTGACGAAGTGACCAATGGGCAAGCAGTAATGCATTACAGTAGGCACCGCCTAACGGCGTCGGCGACTACGCGTTTACGCGCAGTCGCGCGTACGCGTCAACCAATGACCGATGGGCTCGTTGTCTTTGCCCTTTGGTCAGTTCGTCAAAAACGAAACCGTGTCAGTTTAGTGCACACGTCGCTGTGTACGCGCCTTAACAGTTAGCGCGTTGGACTTGCGAACGCGAGGTCGGTGGTTTGACTCTGGGGTTGCATCGCTATCAGGTGATTATACCTGGATTGCTGACTGTCTGTGGACAGGTAAACCATCTCGGCGTATAGCCATCGCTAAGGTCAACTCAGCTGTCTATCCCTCGGGGATCAAATACCGGCTTTATCTGCCAGTAGTTTGGCTCAGCGTGGGGCACGTTCACCTGTGTCGGATGGCAGATAACAGTGTGGTCCCACACGGCAGGTGACGCTCCGTAGCTCTGACTGAAATGGGTTTTCCACGAAGAGCTATACCATTTGACCATTTTAACCATGTAGCCTAGTGTAATAGACCTTTTGCACCTTTGTCCGGTCCCACTACATACCAAAACCTGCCACATCTGATCACTTCACAGTTTCACACTTCATGTGTTTCTTAATGATGACAAAACAGCTGAAACCAATGCATCTATAGAAATAAATTTCTTAGGTGTTCTTTTTTCTTAAACGTAAAATGTTCAAACTGTCAGTGAGCTTGTGCAGGTTTTTGTTTTTGTTAGTTTTAGTTTGGTTGCCATTGGTGTTCTGACGGGCCTGGCACGTCTTGCTCGTGCAAACTTCTGTAGGTTGCTGCGTTTATGGAGCAAGTAAATGTTTGATTGATAGATTTGTTGTTACTGCAGGAGATCGCCGCTGCGCTGGAAGGCGGTTGTAACATCATTCCGGTCATGGACAACTTTCAGTGGCCTCTGCCTGAAACGCTACCGGACGATATGCGTCCAATATGCTACTTTAACAGTATCAGGTACCGGCACGTACTGTAGGCTACGTGTAGTCATTGTAGTGACGTAGTCCTTTCAATCGTTCAGTCGACGTAAGTCTTAAATGAAGACATTCATGCTTGAGTATAGTGATATTATAGGCAGTTTATAACACTTAAGATAATCGTGAAGTTAAGTTATCGTTATACCTCAACGCAAAATACCTGCACGCGATTGGTCCAAATCGCGTCACAGGACGGGCAACAGCATAAAAATAGTGACTGGCATCGAGGTCATCATTGACATCTTTTGACCCAAATGTTCGTAAAATGTTGCCCAAGATCGAAGATTGAGGGTCAAAAGTTTTCAATGATGATCGACACGCCAGTCACTATTTGTTTTGTTATATCTCAAAACCAGAAAAAAATTTCAACAAAAATCATTTAAACCAAAAAACTGTGACGACTTCAATGTTGCCCGGTGTTGACTGGTCAACAGTGCGTATTTGTTAACGTCACGTGACGCGATTTGAACCAATCACGTGCAGGTAGTTTGCGTTGAGGTACAACAATTCACGCTGGCAAAAAGTGAAGCAAACTGTTGCCCGAGTGACTGGGCAACAGTGAAGTCGTCAAATGATTTCTGTTTAAATGAGCTTTGTTTGAATGTTTTGTTTTGGTTTTGAGGCAGGCTATAACAAAACAGTGACTGACGTCATGGATCAACATTGAAAATTTTTTTCTCATCAGCTCGTAAAATGTTGCCATCGGTCATCGACCTCGCGGCAACATTTTACAAACTTTGTGGAAATAAATTTTCAGTGTTGACCTCGGCGCCAGTTACTATTTGCATACTGTTAGGCCTACGTGATGCGTGTGCTGTCTGGTCAGGTGGATACACGACTACCAGGACGCGTGCGTCGACAAGCTGGAGAACTTCATCAGCGGCGGCGGCGAGTCGGCGTCATCCGCCCGTCTGCTGTCGTCCAACACCCGACCCGACACCATGTCCAAGGCAAGCAGCGTGACGTCACCTCCGCCCGAGCTACACGGACCAGTCTTTCCACCGTCTCTAGTCGATAGCAGCGCGGCGACCGACAGCGGTAAAGACAGCGGAGCCAGTGCTGGCCCCAAGTCTCGAGATTCCTCTGCGACCTTGGCGAAACCCAGCGCCGCTGCACGACAGCCGCCGCCGCCAACGACGACGACGACGAACGAAAACAGTGTCAGATCGGCGACGAATAAGCCACAGTGCTCAGCCACGTGACTGTCTCATCTGGAGGCGCAAACTCCAATTGCGTTTGATTTGTTGTCGGTTTTGTTTTACAACACGCTGTACGACACCAGCGACGTAGCCAGAAATGTGAATTGAGAAGCTCGCTTCCTTTCTTTCCACTTCCCTCCTCCCTTTCGTCCCTTCCACACCCCCTCCGTTTTATACCCCTCTCTATCCTTCCCCTCCTTTCCCCTTTCTTCCATCTTTCGCCTCTCGTCCCTCCCTTTAGTAGTAAGACCTATAGTATGCAGCTAGGTCTAGGGGAGTGCTGTGTGTTTCACCACCAGGATCTGGCGCAGAGCCCCGGTCGAAATTGAATTTGGTGCATTATACCTTTAAAATGTGATATCTGGTGGCAAAATTTTGATTATTTTCCCGAGAATCAACCGACCAAATTCAGTACAGTTTAAATGTATGTTTGTGTCGTGTCTGGGGCTTGGAGAGAGCCTGGGCTTCCCCTGTCTATGCCACTGTATGACACACCCACCCGCAAGTCGAACGACTACAGCAAATCCAATGACAAGCTGTACGACACAAGAAACCGAAGGCCTACCAAAATCCGTAGCATCCTAACATGTCGGACTAGTGGAGTTTGGGTCTAATCGAGAACAGTTATTTAACTGCCAGTTATTGAATCTTCTTGCTTGCTTATGCAGTAATAAATTCAAGAATCTTCAATAGTTAGCAAATGAAACGAATAGTACACATTGCATGCCACGGATGCCAAAAAGTATGTGGATATAACGGTGACATTTTGTGTTGTATGATATCGCATCACATAGGTAGCTTCTTCCCAGATTTCTCTGGATCTTTGTTAGTTGTGATTATTTCACTAACTACTGTGATGTTGGACATTTGCATGAGAAAAGCAACTTCTCATACTTGCAGTTTTGTAATCAGCAATAAAGTTGCCAGCAATTTTTACATAGTCATGAATTTCACTCAGTGGAAACAAGCGCGTATTTCCTCAGTGGCGTACTTGAACAGTGCTTCTATTAAAACACAGCAGCTATGTCATCTGTAGTTTTCAGCACAAAAAGCTTGTTAACATTTACTTCACGAATTACGCAGCCCAGCTGTCTGAGCTGTGTTTTGGAGTTATTATAAAACACGAATATAACAAGGTGATTTGTTGACAGAGAATCGGTAACAATCTGTTTACGTGACTGAGATTAACAGCGATATTTAGAATAAAATATAACACCACTGTCATGTGACCTTCTACTTTACTACATCCACGCACGCACCAGCACAGCAGCGGCATTAAGAGTTACAAAATCGAGCACGGAAAGAAAAAATAATTCAAAATGTGTACAGTCTCATCAGATCACAAACGGTGACCACATAAAGCTTACAAACTAATAGGCAGATCATCAAACTATGCGGACAATTATTATACAGTACACTGAAATGACTTGTGATATGTATGATGAAGTAACAACTACATCACCCATCCCAGTGAAACCACATGAAATTTAGAAATCCAGTGATGCAAACGAGCACTTTTTCAAGCCCAAGACCCAAGACTTTTTTCTCGAGACCAAGACAAACAGTGTTCATGCAGCACAAAATGTTTTAACGCAAAACACATTACATGATGCACACATGTAATGCACATAATTATACAATGAACCCGTATCAAGAGCAAAATAGAAGTTCCGGAAGTATATTATTGACTATCGAGTTGCAGTTATGTCACTGCATTTAGGAAAACTAAAAGTCAACTATACTGCAGTACAGTGAATATTGTAGAAATCTCTGCCGCATAACAAAAAACCCGTATCTCTGTAATATTTCAAATAGTGCCTACAAATCTGGCTCAATCTTCAGCTTTTTACATACGACTGTTACATGAGTGTTATGTGTGAGATCTTTCCACTGACAACCATCACAGAAGCATGTTCACCATCATCGTGTAACAAAACATGATGCCAGTTAAAAACTGTTAGTAATGTAATGCTATAACAGATAATGTGCTGCACCAGTCATTAGGACAAATCTCCCAACTGTTAGTTGCACACAAAAGCCATATAGTTCGATTACGACAGTTAAAGGGCAACTACCACGAAAACTTTTTACTGCAGAATATCACTGGATTTTGTATTTATATTACAAATATATGCATATGATGATAATTGTATTTTGTGCTATAAGTAGCATCATTAATTTTCAGCCAAGGTACTTTTACACAGTATGCACAGTACTTGATCCTTTCCGGTAATTTTTAGCAGACGACAGACGATGCAAAACATGGTATTTAATCACACATACACCTTAAAACTGTTCATTTTTAACTGCTGAACTATTAAGCTTAAAATGAAATGTAAAGAAACTATACAAGAACAAATAAACAAACAATAAACCCTAAAATTCCCAGCATGCACAGCAGTTAGAACCTGTTTACACGTTCTAATCGCTGTGCATGCTGGGTAATCAGTGTTACCGCTGGTTCTCAGTCCGTTTGCAGAGAAAATGTTTATATTTTTCTGCCAATCAATCTGAAAGAATTGAAAGAATAAAACTGCCCAAAAAACATTCCTTGGAACATACTAACATGCACATTTTTAAAGTTTTCATTTTTTTCGTAGTACTTGCCCTATAAAACATTAGTCCATTTCTGTGTATTAGTTATACATGTACATTCTGGCTGATATACGTTATTATTTCCAAGAATTCAAAGTAAAAAAAGCTTAAACGGTCACGACAGTCACTCAAGGTCAACAACATTGCCAGCGAATATAGTATGGTCTGCAATAATCACTTTTTGCTATAAAAATGAGAGCTGATAATTGAGGCACAACCAGAAGCTCTGGGCAACTACCGGTAGTTATGCTAAAAATACTTAGAGCAGGTCAACATGAACGCTTATAACTTTGTTCCTAGTGGACGGAATTTCACAAATTTTTTTTGTTCAACGCCGAAAGGATCCTACTTGTCAACGCCATTTAGATTTTGTCGCTATCTTTACCCGTTCCAGAGATATTTGCGCTCAAACTCGAAAGTTGTCGTAAATCGCACCGATTTTTGCACGTTTTTTGCCTTCCCAAATTTTAAGGGGGGGCGGTGCCCCCAAAAGTTGTACTTGCGTTAACACCCCAACCTAGAACCGCATCAAGTGCCAAAGTTTCGTCGGGCTACACCCTCTAACTCTGAAGTTATCATCATTTATTACGCCAGCAAGGCAGCACATCACATATATACAGTTAAAAAAACACACACACACGCAAACATGCAACATAAAATTCTACAGTTAAAATCGGCCTACACTAAAAAGCATACACTAAAATACACATTATAAAATGAAAATAAAAGTCAAAATCAAAATAAAACAGTACGTACAGAATTGTCCCGTATCATGTCCTTTATTTTCCTAGTTGTCATCACATCGATATCATGACTGTATTTAGCGCACACGGCTACAAACTCATTGCGGTTCAACGCTGTCATTATTCGCAAAATCGCATTATCAGA
>Ga0056128_1004564_pt1 | contig 17332 bp, 10 predicted proteins | sample WorMetLIZISLAND2_FD_71113 | JGI IMG/M metagenome (GOLD analysis project Ga0056128, IMG submission 71113) | Marine gutless worms symbiont microbial communities from Max Planck institute for Marine Microbiology, Germany - Olavius geniculatus... ... | reverse complement strand
TGTTGTAGCTTGAACATTTTTTCACGCTGAAAAATCGGTAAGCGGTCATGTTAAAAAATCTATAACTTTGTCATTTTTCAATGGAATCAAATTTTATTTGGCATTTAGCCGTAGAACAATATAGTAAATAAATCTGTAAATTTTCAGATTAAAATGCTAAACGGCTGCTGAGAAAACAGCGAAAAACTGTAGGGGGCTACTTTTTTCTGCCACACCCTGTATACACCAACGACAGCGAATATCATTGATCCACCACGTACACGTAGGCCCCTACACTACTTGTTATCACCAATGATGGAAAAGTTGCTTACGTTTAGAGTTGCAGCGGCAAGGATCGTGTCTGTCTAGGTAGCTTTCCAGCGTGTCCCATCCACCGCCAATGCGCACCATCACATGACTGCGTAGAATCTGCACAGATAGATGAACAACGCATACATAGTCGCAAATAAGCCAGAGGCAGACAACCAGCCCATTCTTGTAGACCAAACTATGTTTAATGCAAATGATTCAAATTTCGCTAATACGCCATTTCGAGATGACAAAACAAACGTTTTCTAGAGGGTACAGCCAAATCCGTTCTCACTCTCACACCCACATTACCTTGGCGATTAATTTTTGCGTGCCTCCACTGGGCGACTTAATCTCCGTCTTACAAAAATCTTACGTGCGCCACAAAACATGGCCTATCGTGAAATCATAATTCATTCTAGGATGTGCAGAATCATACTCACTTTGAAACTGTCAATAAATGTCTTGGATATTTTTGATGTCGGTTAATAATTTGCCGGCGTTGCGTTATGGTATATATGCTTACATATCCAGCTCTTTGTAGGCCTCCGTTGGCGTAATTTTAATTTGTGTCAATTGTTTTTGCTGTTTTCACTTATTACTGCATCATACACAATACAGCAACATAAATATTATTACTATTACTGCTACGTTAATAATGTTAAATATAGCAGCGTTTAATTACCCGTAGAAAAACGAGCGTCTGCGTTTCTCCGATGCGATATTTGCCCTCCGCGACGCGAATCATAGGAAACTGCTCAGCGCACCTGCATTCGCTCAGTATGACTCGCACCTATGTCCACACATCGGCCGTAACAAAAAGCAGATTTATATCAGGTCCATATAACTCAGTCTCTGTCTTTTGGTCTGCCTCTGTAGCTGGGTGTGCGGACTGCAATGCAATGCAATTTTGCACAGATGGTGCTTTGAGTCACGCGCTGCCAGACATTGGCTTTCAGTGATTGGCCTCGCAGCCTGACGGTGTTCTATTGATTGTCGTCGTGCGCCGTCTGGCGAGTCGTCGATGCACCGGCACAGAAACACGTCTGTTCATGCATATATTGCGATGTCAGCACCTCCAGTAGCAGAACAAGTAGCGTCTGTCCAGATCATACAAGTCTCACACAGTCTGCGATGAGTGATCGTCTGAACTTATGGAAACTGACATGGTAAAGCAACCATTAGCGGCATCGTGAGTTTAAAAGGTTGAGGGGAAAAATTGCAATTTTCCGATAAAGTAAGCGTAGCCTACATCCTCAAAATTTCAATTCTGCACCTAAATTCCCAATAAATGGAAATATCCAACTGTTTATTTTGTATTCTAAAATAAAAATTACTAGAAAAAATTTATTCTATTTCACCCATTTACGGCCTACCGAGAAGCCCCCCTTGAACTGATTTGCACGAAATTTGGTACAAGAGGTCGTCTCAAATTTTGTGTTGATCGGTTGAGGGGTGTCGAACCTGTGAGCAATCGAACGCCGTTAACACAGGGCTAGGCTACCGCGCGCCTGTGATAAGAAACTCAGTTCAAATTTTCTAGACTTTGGCTTCTCTTAGCGACAGTTGGGTTCTTGTCTTCTGAGTCACACAACAATCGTAAAAAATGCCTTAATCGCCGTTTGCTAGACGCCGCTCAAATAGCAAAAGTAACACTGCTTTTTGTTTTCTAGGCCCTATGGGACGTGTGGTTATATGCGGCTTGCCAAAAGGACAAAACGACAAACAAACAACGTGGAAAAAAACTGTCAATGGCTGCATACCATTTCATCGAGCGACATCCAGTCTACTTGGACGGTTGGTTTGTGCGCCTGGTCGCCGGTCTCTGGCGTCTGCTCGGCCTGTGTGCTTTCTTCCTGTCCGTCGGCCACTCCTCGCCAGTCCGCACTGCCGCGGGTGACGTCGCTTTGACGTAACTCGGCGTCAATCTGCTGCTCAAACTGGACGAGTGTCGGCACCGGCATTCCGTACTGCGTCGATCCTCGACGAGCCACCTGCTCATCACACCACTCCAGACGCAGTGATCTTCATGTTTTTGCCACGTCGCTTTTCATTTCAACGTTTATCACTTTAATACGTTTTGCATCTTGCAAGCAGATAAGTTACGCTTTTAACCGATGGAAGTTTGATCGGGGTTGCAACGAAAGCAACTGCGAAAGCAGCTGAATGCGACAACAAAAATCGCGCCATAATGTAAGGTTCCTAGTTCTTATGTGTTCAAGGTGCACGACGTCAGCAGTGAAATGTGAAACTAAATCTGAGATGTCGTAAGGTGGCCAGTATTGGACCTAGACCTAAACTATAAAGTACACTATTTGTAAATGGCGCAACGTCTGAAAAGATGAAGTCTTGTATCAAGGTTTCAAATTGGACAACTAAGGTATTGCGAAATTCGGCGTCAAACGGCAGTTTTTTTTGTCTAGCCTAACCTTCGTAGCGGTTAACAATTTGTAGGCCTAATAAAAAAATGTTGAATATCGATTGCTTCATAACAAACGTATAGGTCTACTGGTACTGGGAGTTATATACCTCAAGCAGACAGAGCAGCACGTTGCGCTCATTGCGTCGAGACACGAGGTCTTCAGTTTCAAAAAGCAGAGTGTCAGGCACAGCCAGGGTTGAGCGACACCAGCCGATGAACTGTGAGATGTTGTCCCGGGCCTGGAACGTGCCCGGACGTGCCGCCGTGTGGTAGGACAGGTGACGGTGATTCGACGCAAGACATCTACTGACCAGCGTCACTGCACCACTTACACCGCCGTCATGCAGTGCGTGGTCTTCAGCTTTCCGGCCAGACACATTATCCACGCACAAGCATCGGCTGACTGTCAAGATGACAATCATTATTATAGGCCTACTGCTGCCGTCTAGCGAATAATAAGTAGGTAAGTACCAATTTATATAGCGCCAAAATCTTCCACGAGAATCAGGGCGCATGCTGCGGTTAACGATGCATTAATCCACATTTCTGTTTCAAGGTCAAAAAAGTTATAACATTTGTCTATTTAGGGTACGTATAGCAGCTCTCGAGACGCGTCGATTGAGCTATAAACCGCCAAAATCGGTCCATGGGCCTCGGTACTGCTGTGATCGAATTTCTACATTGACACTAGAACGCCTATGCTAATAGTAGGCCTAAAGCAGAACGATGAGAAACGAAAAAGGTATTTCGACGTCTAACGAATTAGCTTTCTCGGGCCTCAAATGTGCGTTTTGCTAATTAAATCTGTTTAAACTTTTTGAGTAATCTGTTGGACGTAAACAAAGGTGTGAGAAGGAAAGTATGCTGACTGCGAGCGTTGTGTTTCGTGTTCGGGCGGAGTTTAGCGTGCACTGCGTTGGCGTGACGACACAGCAAGACGCCCGTCTCCAATTTGTCCAAGAATTCATCGGCGCCGATGTCGACGCCGTACAGTGCACTCAGCCAGTCGCCGAGGTCCTCTTTCATAGCGTATAGGAACTCGTTCTGCGCCGGGGACTGCAAGCGGGATAAGGACAAGAACTCCACAGGATCCGAGTCCCGGTCTCGTTGTGTGTGTGTCGCAGCCTCGCCGTCGTGACTGGACACGCTGAATCCGCCGCTGCAGTCGTCGCCCAGTGATTCTGCCGATGCCGCTGGTCCACTGTCGAAGTGACGCAAGATGTCGTGCTGGCTACTCGACGTCATCGTTGCAGCAACTGCACACTGCTATCGCTCACACCTGCGCACGTTATGCCTGTGCTTTATTCACCTGTAGGTATATAGGTCTATCGGCAGCAGCAGCTCCACTACGAACATTAGTCTGTATAGCGGAATGTTGTGCTGCACAGACGCATCAATAATCAATAAGGATCTAGGTATCGACTAGTCGGTCTGACAGCATAATGCTGATTGGCTCGTTCACTGTATCTCGATTAATCTGACACTGAGATTTAGTATCCTTCGATTTTGCTAAGACCTATATGAACTGGGTTGACCCGGCCGGTTACGACGCCGGTATTACGACGCAACTAAGTGTCTGTGTCGCTGCGATCAGAAAACAATTAACAACGGTTGATTGATATGCAGCTGCCAGCTGCGTTACAGATTGCATGCTATCATGCAGTGAGATAAGACAGAATGGCAAATAAACGAATAGTCGGCGAAGATTTAGCGCTTCATTGACTGACCGCTAGTAACTAGTGTCTGTAGTTCCAAATAGTGCCAGGAGACAAAACAGATCGAAATAAATGCGGCAATAAAACGTCTCATAGTATCGCAACAACAAACTAATATTAACACATGTCCATGCAAAGAAACCCCCGAAATCTCTTTATATCCAAGGTCACCAAATTTGCAACAAAACAAGACCAAAAATAGCGCTAAATATACTAATCAGTGGTTACAATAATATTCAGGAAGTAACATACGTACGGTACTGTGTTTTTACTGTTTCTTATGCTATCTTTATAATTTTGCACGTCTTTCCTTGTGTACGATCAAATAACAAAAACAGCAGGGGTTGTCTGTCTTCGTACATACATGCAATTCTACGCATAAAACTATCAAAGTGTCCATTCTACACGTATACGCAACAATAGAGCGCATGCAGTCCTTCACACTGCAGGTGCATTCACAGGATGCGAGTTTCAACCGTAAAACTGAACGCTGTTAATTGGTCATTGTCATCACTCTGGTAGTGATGGTAGTGACGTCACTGCCTGGCCGCTGCAACCATGCGCTGTTGCGCACGTCGTAAAACTCTAATGTCCTGCACTGGAGCTGCAGGGAGCGGCTACAGGAAGCTAGCGCGCTCTCATGTTTTATTTAGTTAGTGTAAATCAAGACTGCTCACGTGCAGTCAAAAGGCTGCGGTTTTTCTCAGGATTGTACGAGGTCGGCCAACTCCTGTTGTTTTTGCCAGTTGATCATACACAACGAAAAACGTAGAAAATTCCAAAAAAAGCTCCAAAACAGGAGAAAACATAGTATCGTACGTATGTTACTTGCGCAGTCGCATCGACAGGCGAGTTGTGTTGTTCGTCGATGCCGCATGATAAACGCCAGCCAAAGCCTATATTATAAATCGTACGTGGGATACGTACCTTGGAAGGCTTGGCTGCAGGTGCTTGCAAAAGCTGGCGGCGGCGTGTAGCAATCTAACGGACATAACGCTGCAGGACAAGTCGCGTTCAGCATCGTGACAGACAGCGGCATGCGGGTCCAGACAATTGACACGTCATTCAGCCAGCGGCAACGCTCACAGCCTCTCACACACACACACACTTGACCCCCCACGCCGCGACTGCTGCGTGCGTCCCAGCCAGCACTGTGACGTGCGCAGTGACGTCATTGTCCACAACAGCAGCAGCCGCAGCAGCAGCTGAGACGTGCTTGCTGAGTGACCACCGGCTGGCATCCCGTCCGTGCAACTACGCGTCATTAACGTCATCAGTAGCAGCGGGCTGCCTATTTCCACAGGCTTCCTTCAGCGTAAAGTGTGGACTCTTAGCTAAGCCGCCACATTTTTACTCAGCAAGCCGCCGCTGCCGCTGAATAAAACTGTTTTCAATAAACCAGCTTGAAATCTACCACCAGCGCAATCGATCCGAAACTATACCGGTACTTGACAAAATGGGGAAAAACTAACTAAATTTAATGCGTCCGTTTTTTGAAACTTGCTGTCAAACGTATTATGCGGTTGTCATATAGACATCGCCTACTATGCGGCGATAATGTGTTAGTCTGTAGTTTGACCTAGACAATTAACGTGGATTCCGATGATAATGCGGGCATCCGCATATCATGTCGACGCCAACGTCTTTTTTATGATGATAATTATGTAGACGAAATTGCCCAAATTTCGACAAATTACTTACGATTGAACTCTCTGACGATACGCAGATCTGCTCAGTAGCCTCAGTTTCTCATAGCCGATCAACGAAGTTACTCTACGCCAGGCATGGTTAGTACTTAAACGGGTGACTGCCTGCGGGCAGATAAACCATCTCGATAAGTAACCAGCCGCTTGTATCTCAGCCTTTCATCCCTCCGGGGGTAAATAAATTGAGTATCGGCCTATCTGGCTGGGGTTAAGTCGGGGAGCGTTCATCTGTGTCAGGTGGCAGCTAACACTGTGTGATCCCATATGGCAGATGACGCTCCGTATCTCTGAGATGGGCTTCCTATAAAGAGCCATATCACTATCTTTAACCTTTAACCTTTATAGCCTGGCGTGACTGTTTGGCGATCAGATGACAAATTCATAACAAACCTAGGTTGCAGCAGCTGCAGCAACAAACTTGGCTTCTACCATTCCGTGTGCGTCTTCTACATATTCAATGCATTTCGATATCTTATTTGTATTTTCTGCGTGCAAACGAGTTCATGTGTTTAAATATTGTAGTAGTCCTAGGTAAGTATAATTTTGCTTATGTGATTCCGACTGGCGTAAACGTTTCCTTCTGCGTATCTTGTGCTGTTCAAGCCGTTCATTGATGCGAGGAGAAAGTTGCATAGGCCTATTTGTTACATATTGCTACTAGTGTAGTAACCAACAACTATATGGTTCCAGTGTATTATAGCTTAGTTTCTAGCGTAGGCCTACATATGGTCGCCTATAATTTTACAAGTTTAAATGTGCCGACGCGTTCACGAACCGATAATTAGAACAATTACGTTAAAAGCAAAACAGAAGTCTGCAAGCGAGTAAATTCTATGCTGTAAAATTCGACATAAAAATGACCACCACATCTTTCATGTGCTGAAATTATCAGCAGAGTCATTCGACGTGCTCGAAGTATTTATCTCACAGTAATCTACGGTAATCTGTGATCTCTAACAGTCTAATCTACTCTGGATGTTTATCTGTCACTGCAGTAACGTTTTCAGCGGACAGCGTCGCAGAAATTCTTGACCGAACTCGTGAATCCATTTGTTGGCAACTGCAACAAATACCATAGTTACGCCTCTAATAAAAGCTTCTTAGTGCTGCTTCTTAATAAAATAATAAGCTAAAAATTGAAACTGGATAGTGCTAAAACAGTACAATCGATGAATGTCGTGCAGTATGCCTAAGTTCATAATTTACATTTTTGCTATACTTCCAATATCCATACTACTATTGCTAATACAATGTCTGCTGTATTCATATACTCTAAGGTTATATTACTTATTGTACTAAGCTAACGATTTTCTCTTGTTTGTCGGCTATGTACTGATTATATTTTAATATATAGCTTACTACATTTCTCAATTGAATTACATTTTCTGGCAGAACTTACTCCATTTTTCGCCTAGCAGCACAGGACAGCTGGCATGTAGAGTTCTCAAATCAAGAGAGCCAGTTCCGTCGTAGTTGTACCAGAATATAGCCGCGTTCTGTTGATATAATACCAAATACATTAAAAAAGGTAAAGGGAGCCATGCCCCAGCTGCGGCGTAGGCGGGATGCTCATCTCCCACTCAAATACATTGCTGCATCAATAACTGCGTAAAAGTAATACAGACAATAAGTTTGCAGGTAAAACATAAATAATCACAGGCTGCGCGGTAGCGCAGCACTGTTGTAAGAATGACCAGCCATTTCAATGGGAGAACCCAAAATTCGACCCCCCCGTATATCCCAAACCTCTTGCTGACTGTGTAATGGGAAAGTTTGAATTTTTAAATTGTGATTTGTACTGTTTTATATCTACAACCACGATGTCACCCTTACATTGTATATAAACTGAACAGTTTTTTTAATATAAATCTATATAATATACACGGGTTGCGTTGGATAACCTAATAAAAGTATCAAATTTTACCACGCACTCTTACATTCCATATTATCACTTCTGTCGTTAACATGACCATCCAAGTTAAAGATGTTACCTTCGAATCCACGATAATGGTTTGGTGCAAAAGAAATATTTTATTACTATCAAATTTTTGCGCGGTTTAGGTGTTGAGCGCAATTTTTCAAAAAAAGTATTTATCAATATTTTAATATTTAACAATTATGGTTTTTACAAATTTTTACAAATTTACTTCACACCTACGACGTATACTAAAAGTAATCTTTCGATAGTGCATCTACGATCTATCTTGATAAATGCGTCTTCATATCGTGTTTTAAATACATTAATTTTGAAGTATGCGCTTTCTAAATTTACGCTTTTCTTATTTAATTACTTACTTAATCATGTACAGACGCATTTTTGTATGTTTTAAACAAAATGACAAATTAACAGGTACAAATACAGACACAAAACTTTGTTCACCGAAAAATAACACAGATAGGTAAACATGGCATATGCTTTAATTTGTATAGTACTGGGTTGTATTTTTGTGAAAAAAATTGTCATACACAGACTAATTTGAACCACCCCAAATTTTTTGTCATTAATATAAACGTTCGGCACGTTTTACCTTTATCGGGTTTGAAGCAGCGTTGATGAGTGGAAAGACGGTTGATCCGCCCTTGGTGACGTCACTCAGCTGCATCGACAAAATAAATTACTCTATTATTGACAGATCATCAGCCAGGTGACCTAATTAAGACTAAATTTTCTTTTTTGGTGACTTATCTAAACAGTTAATCGCATAAATTTATACAACAGAATGCCATTTAACCAAGCTGCTACGAATAATTCACAACCGTAACAAAAATCAATCAATCAGTTTTAGTCAATGAGAGAGAAAAAGTTTATTTGCCATATCTGTCGTAACCAATACAACAACAATCAAACAAGATAAAAAAGCCTCATATCTGAAGCTAAACCCGGTATCAACATGTACAATGTCTCCGGAAAAAAAGTAACCCCCTGGACATCGTACAATAAAAATGTCAAATTTCGTGCACTTAATCAACAATAAATTGCTGAAACGCCTACCAAATTTTGTTGACAAACATTACTTTAGTGAGCATTTTTAGTGAAGTTATTAATTGTTGAATATCGACAACAAAATATCTCTGGACACAGGTAGCTGACGACGAAAAAGCTAGCAGTCGAGCCCGCGACCTCTTTATTACGAGTGGGACACCTTACAATCACTACACCACCAAACTACACACAGTGAGTAATTAGCTACAATCCGTGCATAATGTAAACTTACATATATCATAAACGTTGCAATGCGATCACCATTCTGCGTCAACGTTACCGGTACAGTGCTGTTTGCCGACATACCAGATCGCTATAACACAGTCATGTAAGACACTTAGAGAAGAGGGATAATTGAGTTTCATTGAACCCCCTTCGTTAGCCGAAACCAGGAAACGCTGCAGAGATTACAAATAGCAAAAAAATGTCACCATCAAATGCGATTTTTAAGCTTGAAATGCGCCTGCGGTCGGAGTTTTGCTTTGACCCCACTGACAAGCTTACAGCTCTTCCCCAGAGTCCTTAGCTAGATTGATGGAAAACCAGGGATGACGCCGAATTTTTTTGAAAAAGTCTGTTTTAACATACATGCACATCATGATTTAAGATATAATTTATGCGTTAATTCAAGTAAAACTAGTGTGTGTGTTAAAACTAAATACAGTTTCTTTGTGGGGGATTTTAGCAAGAATTTAACTGTTAAATTTTCTTGCAAATGGTCTGTCTGAGTTTAACGTACACCTGTATTCCTAAAGACACCAGCCGCCACAATAACTTATAAGCTCCTATCTGTCCATTTGACATTTATATACTGCGGTTTTTCATTACTAACATGAGGCTGAATATTTAAGTAATTGCAGCTGTAAAATACTGTCGGGTTATTAGTCCGCCCGAAAACGATAGTTTTCGGGAGAACTTTAGTTTTACCCCAGATGTTTTTTTAAATATTTTTTTTCAACGCTAGATCTCCGAGATGCGTGGGCCGACCAGCGTGAAATTTGGCGCGGTGGTCAGTACTAAGCCCAATTATACAATGCCGGTCCCAAATTTTTTTGGGGGGCACGCCCTTAAAGAATTTCAGGGGCCAAAAACATGTAAAATTTGGCCCGATTTCGGACGACTTTGAAGTTCGGCGGCGAATATCTTCGAAACGGATAAAGATATTATGGTGAAGGAAGTTGTATATAAAATCGGATAACAATTTTATCTACCGCGATTTCTCCTGCGTTAGGCGAAACAAGTCCGGTGAAGTTTGGTCCAGTAACCTTGGAGATCTCGATGTGAACTCGTACCCACCTAAAGCGCCTTTTTCAGAAAACCATATTTCGGCCCCTAGGGAGTGCTGCGCCCCCAAATTTTTACACGCGCTGGAAAATGAACAATTCTTACTAGCGCACCCCTCACCGGTGACGCAGGCCCCCCTTACAATTTTTTTCAAAGGGTGCTTAAAAATTGCCTTAAATGTAGCGTATTAGCCGCGATAACTTCGGAGCCAAAGGGAGTAGCTTCATGAAACTTTGCCACGTGACGTGCTGCTAGATGGGGGTGATAACGCGAGTACAACTTTTAAAGGGCAAAGCCCCCTTAAAATTTGGGAGGGCAAAAAAACGTCTAAAATTTAGTACGTTTTACAACAACTTTCGAGTTTGACCGCAAATATCTCTGGACTGGATAGAGATATCGACAAGCGGTAAACGGCGTTATCAAAGACAGTTAATTTCGCGTTGAACAAAAAAATTTGGTAAAGTTTAGTCCACCAACACCAAAGATTACGCAGCTAATGTTTACCTACCGAAATCAACTTTTCGAAAAGCCATATTTCGGCCCGTAGGGGGTGCTGCGCCCCCAAATTTTTACAGGCGCTAGAGAATGACCAAGTCTTACTAGCGCACCCCCCGTCGGGGACGGGGGCCCCTTCACAATTTTTTTTAAAGGGGGATCAAAAATTGGCTTAAAATGTAGCGTATTAGCCGCGAGAACTTTGGAGCCAGGGGGAGTAGCTTTATTAAATTTTGCCACGTGACGTGCTGCGAGATGGGGGTGATAACGCGGGTACAACTTTTGGGGGTCACCGCTTCCTTAAAATTTGGGAGGACAAAAAACGACCAAAATTTAGTACGTTTTACGACAACTTTCGAGTTTGACTGCAAATATCTCTAGAACGAATAGAGATATCGACAAGCGGCTAAAAGCGTTATCAAGTACAATTAATACTGCGTTGAATAAAAAAAATGGTAAACTTTGGTCCACTAACACCAAAGATTACGCGGCTAATGTTTACCCACTCTAAGTCAATAGTGCGCGTTTTGCGTATGCTAATGCATTTGTGTCCGGGCCATGTGACTTTTCTACCGGGGGAATTTCACCCCTCTAAATCCCCCCCCAATCGGACTTAGGGCGCCGGGCGGATTCAGGTTGGGCTTTGCCCCAAATTTCTTGTTAATTATTAAAAACAATTTTTCTGAACAAATAAATTAGATAGGCAATTATGAGTAACGTTGACGCGGTTTAAAATTTGACAGATAAAAACAATAACGACAAATTTCACAAAAATAAAAAAATAATAAAACATGTTTTATTAATTACACTGTGTCCCAAAAACATTCCCAACATTTTCGACTGTAACTTAAAAACCAATTATCAGATTTTGATAATTTTAATACAAATGATCCTGACACAACTTGCCATCAAATAACCATTCAGTTTCCCACCTCACCCAACGTTTGTTTCTGCACTACCTGGGGAGAGCACAACCAGCGAAATATCACTTTTTATTCAATGCGATGTGATTACTTAATTAACATAACGCGTAAAAACACATTTTGTTCACATTTCTAACACTGTGACTGACATTTTATTCAGTTGTCCATTTTTCAACTGCCTGCAGTAAAACTGAGTGAAGTGTTGGCCCACTATGCGAACACAGGCAAAAAGATGCTTTTTCCATTCATTAACAGCAGTATCAATAATGTTCTGCTCTAGACCAATCCAGGCTTTACCAGTCGCTTCAAACATTCCTAAACTTCATCTGGTAGACACACTGTTGCAAGACCTGCTGTTGGGGCCGACAAATTAAGATAGATGGAATTTATTGACGTTTTATCATTCATTTTAACACGTATTAGACTTTCCACAGGTAGTGCAAAAGCAAATGTTGGGTGAGGTAAAAACTAAAACACTTATTTAATAGCCAGTCGGGTCAAAAATGTTTCTGCCAAAATTATTAAAATCTGCTAATCGTTCTTCAAGTTACGATCGATAATGTCGGGAATGTTTTTTTCAGGTTTTCTGTTTATTTCAACACATATTTCACTTGATCTGCTTTCCTTAGGTAGTGCTGAAGCATGTATTAAGTGAGGTGGAAAACTAAACCACTATTTGATGGCAAGTCATGTCAGGAGTATTTGTACCACAAATTGTCAAAATCTGATAATTGGTTTTCAAGTTACAGTCGAAAATGTCGGGGATGTTTTGTTTTGGGACACAGTGTAGAAACTATACAGCTGTAAGTATAAATTCTACAAAACGTGTCTAAACGTTACAAAAACAGTCGATCTGACCAAAGCGTCGTAATGTAATTCGTAATGACCGCCCATCCCGTAGTTAAACACCTACAAAACGTTTCACACAACAACTGAGAGAGACAGTTAGAAAATAATGCCTACTCGCTAACAGCAAAAATAGTACGTTTGTACAGTAGACATTGTATATATTATTTCAGTCACACACGTCTTGTGTGACTGAAATTGTATCCTGCAAATACCACGCAAATGTACACGAAACCCACAAGTCTCGCAAAGTTGTGTTTTGATTTGTGCTGTAAAAACCTACACACAGCTTCAATTTTCACTGCTTTTAAAGTGATTTTCAATAAATGTGTTTTAATTTGGAAGTTGACTGTTACACAGTAGACTACAGCAGGAAAAGAAAGCACTCAGCATTGTCGAACGGCGAAGGTCGTATTTTTTGGTGTTGTAATTAAGTCAGAAAATACAAGCGTTTAGCACATGTGATCTAGGTGACATCGGTCGTAGTTATTTCTGGACGTAGTTATGTTGTTAGCTGATCAGTGAGCGGGTGCGTGGAGCTTACCTGAAGCGACTCGGCCGTGTTCACATCTAGCCCAGTGACGTCACTGATACGACGACTTATTCGCCGAACCGTCAGCCAGCTGCTGCTGCTGCTGTTTTTATCAGTGAATGATGCGCTGATAAAACATCACATTGCCATATACTTATCATCATTGTTACTGAGTTATTATGCGGCCGTCGTAATAAGCCGCATAACGGGTGTTGCTCGTCCGTCCATCTGCCCGTCCGTCTGCCCTAGTTTACAGGTTCATAACGCAAACACTCATAAGCACAGAAAAATCAAATTTGGTGTAAATTTTGCCCAAAGTTGGAGTAACTGGTGTACCAATTTTTAGGTCATATAGTTAAAAGTCGGGGAGGGGCGGTTGCACATTATGTCGGCACAGAACTTTTTAAGAAAAAGTTGCGCATGACTTTCTAATGCTATATACTTTGCGGGTTCTCACATTTTTCCGATGCGATAATCGGTTGACTCACGCTGAAGAATTCCAACCTTTGCGCGTTCAATCTGCACAGCAACATTCATCTATGTTCACTCATCAGCTCAATAGTCTATCAAGTTCACCAGATCAGAGACATAGTACAATAATTATTCACCAGTTTGCTCAATATTAGTCTGCTTTTAAATCTGCTAAATTTAACTCCAATACGGTTTTATGAAGTTAATTTTATTCTTTTTACAGTAGCAAATAATTACCACATTTGCGCTTAGAAACTAGCACACAAGCTGCCAGCAATGGTTCAATATAATCTAGCAATATGCACAAAAATACAATTTAAAAAATTAATCAACATCATTAAAATAAAAAACAATCGTAAACGAGTACTGGGATATATAAATTATTTCTAAATAACAAACAATCCGGTATTGTAGAACGAAACCAAAAAGAACTAAAAATACTAAGAACCTAAAGAATGGAAAAATCTCAAACGAAACTGAGACGTCATTCCCGCTGAGTGATGGACGATGACGGGAAAAACTTAGTGCTGTTACAAACGTACATGATGCACGGCCATTCGCTGGAGCTGGTCCGACTCAGACTGTGCAAGAAACTCGTGGAAGAGAATGATGTCTGGAGCTCGGTGTATGTACTCGACCTTGACTGACTGGTATGGCACCGACTCACTGCGCCGCAATTCACACGAGCCATCCTTGTCCACAGGCGCAGCCTTCTGCAGTCAACCCGCAAACAGTCGGCTTTATAACGAAAATCCAAAAGCTGTTGAATTTCAAACTAGATTGATGCTGATTCGTTATAACTTTTCCGTGAAATTTTTTTCAGAGAAAAACGTTATCGTTAAACAAAGAATTATACCAAGATCTACGACGCAGTTTCGGAAAAAAATTACTTGCCGTTTGCTGTCGACAATGTGTGCTATGCGAATTTATTACTTTACTTACAAAAAGTTTTGAGCACGTTTTGTCAGAAGGTAATAAATTAAGCTAATGTAGAGTTGTTGCTAACCCAGAAAGCCGTCCGATAGCACATTCTGAGGTAAGCCGTCTCGTACATGTATTCTACCTCTGTAGCATCATCGATCCTTTCATCAACCCGGGGCAGAATATACTTCAAAAATTCCGTATTGTTCGGCTCTAAAAACAGAAATCTAACCATCATCGACAATCTAATGAAAACGGTTTGAATTCTTAGAACTGTTGAGTTACTTAAGAAAATAAAAATTAATATACAATCATAAAAATTTACGTATTATCAGGTTTAATTTGTGAAAATGTCGACAAAAATTTCATCGATGAAACATTGGCTACACGCTAGAATTGTACGTAGCAGCAAGAAGCAAGTAAGTAAATAACTTATATAACGCGTTACCTATGAATAACCTCGAACGCGCTCGATGTGCCAGTAGAATGAGAAGTATGTTTGGGCTAGCATCTAAAACTAAACAGAGAGTGTGTGCGTTGCTTTTAAGCGTTCCAAGCAGGTGCAATTATCCAAAAATCCGAGATAGCGCAAACATTCTAGTACATACAAATTCACGTGTTTATTACGCTCAAAATCGCACTTTTATTAACTTAAAGTCTCATGTTAACTTATATTGAGTGTGGCTCCATCTAAGATTAAAGCACAAGCTGTTAAAGTTAGGCTATTTATTTATTTAACTGGCGACGATGACTGATCAAGAGGCGGACATTCCGCTGGGAGCATCACCACTCAACAGCAGAAATTGCTTGTGTGTTGACGTTTGTGCAAGAACAAAGACATCAGCAATGCAACATTATAATTTATTTATTGTGATCAAGTGCAGCTTAAAACTTGACTGATTTTCTTCGTGTACTTCTGTTGCATTTTGAAATACGACAAAAGTATGCATGACGGTTTAAATTCAGTGGGTATCCCGTTTACAGTGTGCACCACAGAAATTTACTTACTTACTTGTTTTGACAAGTTTCCTGAAAACATCAATTTGTCATCCTCATAATCCAGTCTCAATTTTAGACGGTAAAGCAAAAGTAAAATGGATAAACGTATTTGTTTCATTCTGAGAAGTGATCGCAACAGCAGAATAACGCTGCACATCCAGGAAGCTCATTTTACTGACTCATGCAAAAAAGCGTCGAGAAAACTTATTTATTTTAAATCAAATATATAAATGGTTAAAAATAAATATACTTAATTGTCCTGTGTTTGACTTGGGCGATATTTTGATACAGACTATGGTCCACATATAAGCATTATTCTTACCCAATTCTAATGTCTTGTCTATAAACTCGATAGCTTTCGTGACTTCTCCATTCTACAATGCATGCACTGTGATGCTAAAATATGTTTCTACGCGCGAAAGCAGCTACTGCTTTCAGTGCGTCTTAACCATCGCAATTCTGTCCGTCCGTTTGTCCGTCTGTCTGTTACACGGGTGGATCAGTCAAAAGCGGTGCAAGCTAGAATCTTTACCGTCGGCTGCCTGGAAGACTCTAGTTTCAGGAACCGTAAAGCTTTTCCATAAATTCGAAAGGGGTCACCACGAACGAGGGCGCTAAATGAGAGGGGGTGGGCAAAATTTGCGATTTTTGGCCAATAAGTCTCTGTATCTCAGTAACGGTGCGAAATAAAGCTTAGGTTGCTATTAATCACTAACAGGAAGTCGTACACTGGCTCTCAATTGACGCCGAATTCAATAACCTTGAATGACCTTGAACGCCAAAATAGGGGGTTTTATAGATTTTTTGGCGATTTCAAGCTGCGACACATGTCTATATCATTTACAAGATGGCGCCACGGAACTATCGTTATGCGACCCAAATAGAGAATTTGGTATTTGTATATTAACTTAGCGCGAACACCCCAATTTTCAGCTAAACTACTGAACCGAAATTGCTTAGGCTTTCGCGCGTCTCGTGAGCATTAGCTCAAATTTTTTGTTGCTAATTAGATATACATATCAATCAATCAGCTACTCATAGCAATCGATCGGTCGATCAATCAATCAATTAATGAGCCGCGTTTATTTCATGTAGAACAAACTACAAACAGTAAAAATAGATAGACACATGCGAACAATCGTCAAACATACGGTATAGATATTTTCAACATTTTTATTATTTTCTGTTTCTGCCAGATGACAGCACTATATTTGACACAGGTTTTTTATGTTATGTGGCAATGCTAAGGAATCATTAAATCTTATACAAATACTGATACGGATCCCCACAAAAATCTAATCACTTCTAAGTTAAACAAAGTTTAACCTACGGTGAAAATTTCAGCCAAATGTGTGCAATCCTGCTAAGAAATCAACATTCATTTTTAGCTTACGTTTACGTTTAGTACTTGTGTTTTGTATTTGTGTATTTTTTCTACATGGTGCGGCAAAAAAGTAACCCCCTAAAGTTTTTTTGCCGTTTTCTCAGCAACTGCTTGGAATTTTAACATGGAATTTTACGTGTCTATTTACAGAAACGTTCTACATTTAACTGCTAAGTGAAATATGATTCTGTTGAAAAACGACAAAATTATAGACTTCTGAACATGACCGCCTACCGATTTTTTAGCATTAAAAATGTTTAAGCTAACAATGCTATTTAATTTTCAAAAACCGGTTACCACGTTACTGCCGATGACGTCACAGTGACGCTTTGACAAACAGTAATTTATTTTGTTTATAAATTA
>Ga0056128_1004560_pt1 | contig 17333 bp, 8 predicted proteins | sample WorMetLIZISLAND2_FD_71113 | JGI IMG/M metagenome (GOLD analysis project Ga0056128, IMG submission 71113) | Marine gutless worms symbiont microbial communities from Max Planck institute for Marine Microbiology, Germany - Olavius geniculatus... ... | reverse complement strand
TGGAACAACTGTTTTCGACGTATATTTCAATGTTGCTGGAGGGAGACCACACGCCCACTTCAGTTCTATTGCAAATCATTACCACTATCGTTATTAATGGACCAACGTAAATTGTTGTTTCGGCTACAAACTCGTTGTTCTGATAATGCGATTTTGCGAATAATGACAGCGTTGAACCGCAATGAGTTTGTATTTTGATTTTGACTTTTATTTTTATTTTATAATGTGTATTTTAGTGTATGCTTTTTAATGTAGGCCTTTTTTTACTGTAGAATTTTATGTTGCATGTTTGCGTGTGTTTTTTTAACTGTATATATGTGATGTGCTGCCTTGCTGGCGTAATAAATGATGAATGAATGAATAATAACTCCTAGGACGCGTACGTGTCCACTGGGCTCAATGGTGTTATAGACAGATTCTGTCGCGTGGAACCGGTAGGCCTACTAAGACGATCAGTGCACCTCTTTAGATGCTGTAGGCTATATAGACGATTCACGCACTGTTCCAATTTAATTTATTAGCAGAAATTGTGCATTTACTACAGCAGCACTCAGCGTGGTCGGAGTCGAAAGAGGGAGCTTTAACGCCGACCCAAAAGAATCTGGGGGATAGTCTCTGGGGGCAGGGATAAAACATCGGTGCTAAGTTTCGACGTGAGGTAGCAGAAGACGGCCTTGTGCAAAATAGGCAGAGGCAGGAAATATATTGTAGGCTTATTTTCATGACTTATTGGTTCTCGTCATATATACGGCGTGGGTGAGTTTTAAAGCTGCAAGCTGAGGCGTAGTTAGTTTACTTGGCACTTCTAGACATTTATCGGCTGCAAGAATTAACCGTCGATAAACAGCACTCGTATAGCGTTCTCTCTCCTGTCCTCCCCACCTCGTGCACGTGCTCGTTCTAATTCAGCCATCAAAAGGACTCAACGAATCGTCCTACAATCGCTTGCCACGAGACGCCCGGCTAGGCCGCAGTCGGTCTCGTGTCTTTGTCCGGCAATTTTCCGCACCGCTTTGAAGTTTGCACTGCGAGACGGCGTCCGTGTTTATCTGCCATTAACCGGCTAAAAGGCGTGAAGAGGATTAATATCTGGCTGTCTTGAGCGGCGCGAGGCAAAGTTTGCACAGCCGTTCCTCCCGATCGCCTGAGAAAGAAAGGCCTAATGTTAAAAGCACTAAATGCTGCGACCGTGACTCAATAAAGTATAGGAGATCGAATTTTTTGTCGTGGTTAGATAAATTGCAACGACTATAATACTATGAAAATATCTATTTACCGCACGGGGATAGCAGTGCTAGGAATGATTAGTTTTTCTACATTTACATTTTTGCAGTGTAGTGTAGCGACACGACGTTTAAAATGTTGTAAAGTTTTTGCAAATGAATGCATTATTGCACGTTTTCCGTAAAGCAGTGCGTCGGAGAAAAAATTACGAAAGTCGGACAAAATTTTGCAAGGTTTTGAGACAAAGTTGCGACAACTCATCCTGTTTTTTCGACTCACCGTGTAGGTGACATAAAGACGCGGCATCTGCATAGGCATCAGCTGAAACTGTTGGTCATTTTCTCACAAAATTTGCTCGTAAGAAACGAGTCTGTCCATGCAAATATTTTACAAGGTAGCATAAAGACGCTCTTATCAGGTGTGATGAGAACTAGTTTTTGACGACTACCTTAATACAAATTTTTCGCCGTGTGACCATAAAATAACTCTGACAAAAAAAAACTATCTTCATTAGCACATCCCGACAAACCATGAAGGAATGCAAATTAGTGTCTTCGTGGAAGGAAAAGGCGTTGCCTCCTGCTTTTTTTCTCCTCGCGCGCTACGTTCTTAACGTAGCTAAGGGGAGTATATCAGATCAGTGTAATATTGAGGACCGACCGACCGACGACCGACATCTGTTTCTGGAAGAGCCTTCCTGAAAGAACTTCAAATGGCCATATCTCCATAACGGTGCTAGATAGACGCATGGTCAGTATGGGCCACCCATAGGAAGTCGACACCCGGGAGTCGAATGGTCGATGACCGATGACGTCATTTGCGGTGTGAAAAGAAAGGGACTAAAAGCAGTTTTAAAAATACAGAAGAAAATAATGCGCGCGAGGAGTACATTAGATTGGTCACAATCTAAAATATTTCTTGTTTAAATTTTAGCATGTCGGAAAATTTCTTCCAAAAATACGAAATTTGGTGCTAAAAATCTCCAATTTAGAAAACTTAGGAATAAAGTTAAAATTTTTTTAGGATTTATACTGTCATTTGTGTGAAATTTGCAACTAGGCCTATCTGTGGAAAAAATTGCAACTTCCTCGCTCCCCTAAATTTTAGACCCCTATGCGCATTTTACTTACAGCGACCTGTGGCTATCAAGAGAAACGTCGAGAGCCACATTCTCCTGAGGCCCGTCTGGGGAAACATTTTTTTAAATTTTGCTTTTCTTTAAATGGGGCATTTTGGTGTACGTCATATTTTTCAGCAACGTCGGGGCCTCCAAACGTTGCGGGGTCCAGGAAAAACATCCCCTCCCCCTCTTTCGACGGGCCTGGCTATCAATGCCAGTACTTTAGTCAATTCGTCCGACTATCTGTAGCGTAACTAAACAGATCAGGCGATGTGTTTTTACTCCGGCATTTCGCCACCGACCGAACTCTCTCTCTCTCTCTCATCGCATTTCGACGACTAGTCCTAGACATCGGCGACGACGACTCGACGACCTGCGCTGAATACAAATTACTCGAACAGGTTATTTGAGAGACGAGAGGATCGCCTGTGACCGGCCGTGGGACCCGCGGTAACCATTTTAACGGACGATGAAGACGCATTCACGGATTAACTTGCCGCGCGCGCGTTCGGCTTGGCTTCACGTCATTAGAGCGCCGATTAATTTCCCGCTAACTCGCTTTCGACGACAGCTCACACTTGCCCCGCGCAGCGCCGCGAAATTATTCTCCATCCACTTCTTCGTCAATAAACGACGGCGCGAGCGATCTTCTTCCAGCTGAACTTCTTGAAAGATTGCATTAGCGGATGGGCTGGGACCCTTGCGTCGGATCGTCTAATCGGGTTGCGGAGTTGTTGAAAGGCAGGACACGCCCCCGTCCTCAATCAGAGACGATCGGTCTGTCGATCGTCGGTTGCGTGGCCAAGTTATTGAATTAGTGCGCGAAAACGAAACGCACACAGATAGATAAGAGCACTTGGAGCAGTTTTAGGCACGCGCCCCCGATCGACTGCATTTTCTCGGTCATAGACTCGGCAGAGTCTTAGCAGCGCATTGCCGGTCAGTGCTGCTCTCTGCCGAATGCGAATGCGATTACAGACCTACCGATGCTTTGCGTGTCTTAGCTATCGACGAGGCGTCCGTCCGTCCGTCCATTCGTCACGGTCCGTGTGTCTGTCACACTCTGCAGCGCTGTCAAAACGGTGCAAACTAGGATCAGGCCCTTACGAAATCTTTTTTGTATGAGCTGCCACAAAGACTATAGTTTTTTGTGTGACAAAATCTCGTTATCTCGTGCCGCTAGATGAGGGGGTTCCCCTCGAACGAAGGCGTCAAGTACCCTCCTAAAAGTGGTTATTTTACCGCTGCTATAAACTCATCAATCGTCTAGCATAAAAACGGTTGCAGATCAGGCTCGTCAAGAGGGTGGGGGAGGGGGTAACTACCCTGGACCCCGCGACGTTTGGTGGGTCCCGCTGTCGCTCAGAAATACAAAAATACACCAGAATGCACCATTTTGAAAAGAAATATTCAAAATTTTTCTTTCTAAAGGGGCCCTGCAAAAATGTTTGGGGGCCCCGCGAGAATGTTTCCCTGGGTCCCGCTGTGGCTCTCGACGGGCCTTTTGTAGATAGACACAAACCTGCTGCTTACCATAACAAGAACATGCTGACGAGCTTTTATAGGGTATTAACATTGATGACCTTAATTGAACAACCTAGTGAACCTCCAAAATTGGGGTTTTAGTGATATTGTGCGATTTTCGACTGCGGCGCACACTTCAACAGTGAATTGCGACGAAATGGATGGAGATAGACCAAGACAAGCTGCAAACAATAAGGCTGTCGCGTGTCTCGTGAGCTTTGCTCAAATTACTTGCTTTTTCATTGCCATTCACGAGCAAAAAGACAACATTGGGATGCGCTTTTCCGTCTCATCAATCCACGGGGATATCGTGGCAGCAGTGGAGTAGACAAGGGGGACCGGGGGCGCAGCCTCCCCTCCCCAATCCTCCAGACAAAACATAAGCATACGTTGAAATAGCACTAAATTTGCTAATTTGGTCAGTTTATTTTCGGAAAAATAATTAAAATTGTTGCCACCAGATCTCATCTTTTAAAACTAAAATGCACCAAATTCGATTTCGAGTTCGGCTCGGGCTCTGCCCCAGACCCCTTTGGAAAAGCTCACAGCGCTCCCCCAAACTTTCTAGCTGGATTTTAGGGAGTCCTACTTCTACAGTATAAGGACAGAAAGGAAATGGAAAAAACATGGGAAAGTAGGAGGTAAAAAGAGAGAAACGAGAAGAGACGACAAAAAAGGAAGGAAAATGAAAGGGGAAGGAAAACGAGGCCCCTCCTCACTGAAATTTCTGGCTACGCAACTTCGTGGCAGAAGATAGGGGCAGTTGCTTACCCTGACATTTTTGGCTGTCGGAAGATTGTATGAAAATCTTTTTCTTGTCGAAACAAATTTTCGTCCCAAAATGCAAAATTTAAGGCTGAAAGCGCCCATTATAAAAAAATTGGGGGCAGCATTGAAATTCTGAGCATGCAAGCTGTCTGAAATTTGCAGTTTTTTTCGAAAAATTGCAACGTCTTGTCTCGCCTACTTTTTAACCCACGACGCAATTGGCAGTCTAGATGCCGGATCAGATGACTATTAGGCCTACTATTGTATTATAGCTTAGACATTTAATCTGTTCTTAGTAGCCAGATATAAACGTCTAAGTTAATGCATAATGTTCGTGCTCATACTTTTTGATTTTTGCAGTTTTACATCAGCGGTTATACAACATTAAATGAATTGCTTATAGTTTTTTATATATAATATTTGCGGTTTTATTAAAGTTTGAAAGATCAGATCGGACAACTGTCGTGATCAGTCGTATACGGCAGTGGCGTAGCCAGAAATTTCAATTGGAGGGGGGCTCGTCTTTCTTTCCTTTCCTTTCCTCTTTCCCCTTTCCCCTTTTCTCCCTATCCTTTCATTTTTTGCCCTTTCCCTCCCTTTGTCTGTCCTTTCGTTTTCCTTCCTCCTTTTCTCTCCCCTCCTTTCCCTTAAAAATAGGCCACCTTAAATCCAGCTAGGGGATCTGGAGGAGCGCCGTGAGCTCCACCAGCGGAAATTTGGTGCATTTCAGTTTTAAATGACGAGACCTGATGGCAACATTTTAAATTATTTTTTTCGAGAATAAACTGCCCAATTTGGCAAATTTATGGAGTTTTTAAACGTATGATATGTTTTGTGTGGATGATTGGGGGTGGATCCCTTCGGCCAGACTTGGCTACGCCACTGGTATACGGTTGTTCATTCTGCTTGACTTAATGTAGGCCCCAATGGCGAGTGCATTTAGTTACAGGCCTATCAGTTTGCCATATAACTTGCTCAAAATGGCAGGTAGCGGCGATCGTTGGTTAAAAAAATTGGCGAAACACGAAGTTGCGATTTTCCGACAGAAACTGCAACTTTCCGAAAGAATTCTGACAGCTAACTTTGAATTTTTGACATAGGTTAGGCGGATGTTCGAAATTCCAATTTTGTCTTTGAGTTTTCCCCAGAAAGGGAGTTTTCACTCCAAATAGACCAAAATTTCCCGACAAGAAGATGTTCCGACAACTTTTCGATAGTCCAAAATTCAGCGAAAGGGGGGGCGTGTGGTCTTCGTTTTGTCTGGCCTACTTTATAACAATGACAGCCGTGGTCAACAATCAATCAAGGTCATTCAAGGTCAATATATCAAACTAGGAATTATGTCATGCGAACTGCAATAGGCCTAGGATGGCGGATTTTTCCACATATAGGCCCCTAGGCCTAGCATACTTTATGAATAACGCGACTAATCACTCACTTTTTTTGAAATACACGTAATTAAACTATTTACTATTATTCACCTTTATTTACCACAACAGATAGTAACAATTACAACATATTTAACAAAAAAGAAACAAAACACATATCAATAACTGACAAAAACTGACTGATTATATGTCTACTTTTGATTACCCTGACAAAATTGACAACAACGCTTTTGTATTTAAATTAATGCTTTGAACGTTACTTCATATTTTCGAATTCCAAAAATGAACTTATTTCAACCAAACTGTTTGATTTCAGCTAAACCGCTTCGTTTTTTTGGTGATGACTCGGGACTTAATTAATCCGGTTCTATATATAGGCCTATAATAGTCCAGTGTGACAAATTGCATCCATCTGGACTGATACTGACTGACACAGTTGGAGGCAGGTTTCGTCACTCGTCATTAACTTATCGGCGTGTGGTCTTCGATTGCTGTGGATAGATAGGCCTACAGCAAGGTGCTCGCTCGCTCGCTGTAACAGCGGGTGGCCTTCAGTCTTTCGTTCTCTGCATGGTGTCACGCTGCTATCCACTGATATACAGACCTACAACGTACAACGTGCGTAACTGCTACCGACAAATTTACGTCAGCAGGCCCGGCTTATCCCTCAATCAACTCTGATTAACTCTTTTCCACAAGAGGTGATGTTATGGAATCGACATGCATCAGATATGAGCAAAAGAATATACAAAAGCAGTAAATTTCAAATATCTAGAATGGCGATTTTTTTTATTATTTTCCAGCACGTGGGCTAATTGACGCGGGCTAATAAAAGCTAGGCCTATTTAAATTGTCTACTGAAGACCCTAATTTGATGTCTTAGAATCAAGATGCCTGGAACACGAAAATAGCCAAAAGTCTTGGTCTCGATTTTGGTCTTCACAAGTCCGTTAAGCCTACATTACTGATCAATTTTAAAGTGTCTTGCAATATTATCAGACTGATTTCTGGCTGTGCTGATGGGACTAGGCCTACAGACGCACACAGAGCGACGTAACTGAACTGAGCTGAACTGAACTGGCATGGTTTACTTTTTAACGAACTGACCAATCGGCGAGCAGGGCGACTATAGTCAAGTAAGACACCGACGGCGACAGACGGTGCCTACTGTAAAGCACTACTGCTTGCCCATTGGTCAGTTCGTCAAAAACTAATGACAGTTCAGTTATACCCGTTTACACGATCAAGCAAACATCGAACAAACATCGAGCAAGCTTGTCGAGCCAGCTTAATCGTGAAAACGGGGTATTACGTCGCCCCTTGACAGACTAGTGGCAGTCATTAGATGACAACAGAAGCGGTTTATTTATTGATAGCGCTCGACGGGTCAACAGCAGTTGCTGATGCTGATAGCTTGTTTAGATTCATCGACTGATTAAGTTACTAGGGCTGTACCGAATAGCATATTTTACTATTCGGCCGAATAAGAATAATTTATGATAACATTCGGCGAAAGACGAATAGAATACGAATCGACTCAAGTTCAAACACATTGCACAATGCCCGATTTTCATCACTGTGCGGTAAAAAATTCCGAAATCGGACATTTGAAAAATTTCCGAAATGGACTGTTTGTAATTTGTAGCCTATCCATGTTTAACGAATGCTGCTAACAACAAAATTGCTAATACCAACGAAACGTGGCGGTGATTTGTGACAGACTCTTGACGATGAGCAAACAAAATGGTTAACGAACCCAAAAATGCCATAAAGCATCACTGTCTAAGGACTAAATGCAGAAAAAAAACAAACGACGATGGACTGCTTATTATTCCATTCGTAATCGGCCTGTTTTCAGAATTACTATTCTGCCGAATACGAAAACAGTATTCGGCCTAATATTCGGGCCGAATAGAATACAAATAGAATATTCGGTACAGCCCTAGAATTCACTATCTAACCACCGCGATCAACGGCAGCAGTTCGCCTCAAATTAACCGCCGCATCCCACCGAGATACGCCGCGCTACTTAAACATCACACCTAGACTGTCCGATACTATCAGATAGCTTACGGTCAGTAATAATAAAGGCAAACAACACAGATATGGGTGCCCACGAAATATTTTTTTCAGGGAGGGGAATTTGTTTACCTTTCTGAGCTTTTTCACAACGTCATATTTGCCAATCGCCAGACATATGTTGCTCACTCGTTTCTTTCATGTAGGCCTATCTGTATAGGCCTACATCTAATAATCGATGGCGGAGCTATGATTTCATCTCAAACTAAGAGCAAGAATATTGTCTGTCGGGGGAATTTTCATTTTTTTTTGTTTTTTACGCGCGACAGCAGGTACAGCTGTAGCGCGTCTTAGCCATCGCAATTCTGTCTGACTGTCCGTCTGTCTGTCACACGGGTAGATCAGTCAAAAACGGTGCGAGCTAGGATCACCAAATCTTTGCCGTCGGCTGCCTGGAAGACTCTAGTTTCAGAATCAGTAAAGCTTTTCCATATTCGACAGGGGTCACCCCGATTGAGGGCGCTAAATAAGAAAGAAGTGTAGGAAAAATTAGCGATTTTCGGCCAACACTGAAATTCGTGCACACGTGCATCGCTATAGCGCGTTTCCCTTTGCGTTAGCTGGGCTTTTCTTGTTTTAACACGAACTCTACGGCCCTACGTCCAATGTCAATGCCCGCGAGCTAATGCGTAGGCTACGTGAGCCAACAGTCATTGATTGTGCATCACATCCATTACCATTAGATGGTTTTTTATTGGAGCTTTCGTAACTTCTAACACGTCTGCAGAGCACACAGAAATCACTCGTGAAGGTAAAACGTATTTCCGCTTGTATGTCTAATATTTTACAATTAGATTGGAAATCATTTTTCTTTCTTTACCATTGTATAGTAAAATGTTTTTACAGTTAGTTTTTTTGTTTCCACACGTTTTTAGTACAGAACAAGAGTAAGAACCAAGAAAGCGCATCTCAAAATAATGAACACAAACTCACAAATTGTGTTGACAATAAAATCGACAATTTCTTACCGCGGAGAATAGATAGCCGAAGCATTTCGTTCGCGCCCGGGCGTTCGGCGTTCGGTTCATTAGCAATAAAACTAATTGGATCCATTCGTCCAACGAGCCCTAATTTGCCAATCAGTGTTGACACACTCTCTCTACGGATTCCACGGAACCCATGCGCGCTCAGCAGCGTAGCGTATCCAAACTGTTGCGGTTCGCTGCGCCCGCCGAAACGCTAAAATAGCCCGCCGATAGCCTCTGTTTGTAATTAGCGGCCGGTCGGCCGGGCGGGTTGACCTACCGGGCTAATTGAAATCGAATTATTTTGTCTTGAAGGCTCGTTAGCGGCCCGGCGTGGAGCCCTATCATATCCCTGCGGGCGAGGCGTCAAGTTGAACGGGCGCCTGAATAAACAGTTTGTTGGTATTCGATGCATTCGCTAGGTGGCGAGCAATCGCGCTTTAATGACCTGTCATCGACTGTTACGGCATCCAAACACACTTCCAATCCATTTCAGCAGAGCAGCTCTGTACGTGTCCACTCCGGCCAGCTGTAGCTAGAATTAGTTCGATCCGTTTCTTGGCATGAAACTGTAAATCGTAAAAGCCGTCCAGTGCCGGCGCTAGAGAGTTGGAGGCCCCTCTCCCAAATACAAGTGTGAGGCTCCTATAATGTGGGTCTGGGGGCGAAGCTTCCAAGGGGACAGGAGGCGAAACCCCCTGAAGCTGAAACACTTTTGGCTTTTGGACGTCCACTGATAGCCGCAAATTTGCCCATTTGAAAAAAGTGGAAACGCAAAAAAACCACATACAATTTGTGTTGTCTTTGCAAACAAGAAATTTGAGCTAATGCTCACGAGACGCGCAAAAGCCTATAGCAGTTCCGGTTCAGTAGTTTAGCTGAAAATTAAGGTGTTCACGCTAAATTAATATACAAGTGCCAAATTCTCTATCTGGTTCGTATAACGATAGTAGCGTGGCATCACCTTGTAAATGATAGAGATTTGTGTCGCAGCCCGAAATCGCCAAAAATCCATAAAACCCCCTATTTTGGCGTTCAAGGTCATCCAAGGTCATTGAATTCGGTGCCAATCGAGAGACAGTGTACGACTTCCTATTAGTGATTAATAGTTACCTAGGCCCTATTTCGCACCGTTACTGAGATACAGCGACTTATTGGCCAAAAATCGCAAATTTTGCCCATTCTTCTTTCATTCAGCACCCTCGTTCGGAATGATTCCCTTCGAATTTATGGAAAAGCTTTACGGTTCCTCAAACCAGAGTCTTCCAGGCAGCGACGGTAAAGATTTGGTCATTCTAGCTTGCACCGTTTTTGATTGATCCACCCGTGTGGCAGAGAGACAGACAGATAGAATTGCGATGGCTAAGACGCGCTGAAAGCAGTTTCGCGTGTAAAAATGAAGTCTAATAGGCCGCAATACGTCACAGATTACTATACGTTAATGAAAAGTAATATACTTGTCCATTTTGGGTAAACTTTCCGCATGTTTAGTTATTTTATATTTTGAATATATTTCTTGAAAACTAATTTTTTTCATACCTATGGCATGAGGCCCCTGAGCATACGTGAGGCTCCCCGGCCAGGGGTACAGGGGCCCTTCCAGCGGCTCTGAAGCCGTCTGAAGTGCAAACCCCTCTTATGCTACTTGTAGCTTGCCCATTGGTCAGTTTGTTAAAAATAAACTATGTAAAAAATAATAGTCCAGTAGCTTACTTGCTATAGCGCTTCTTATACATGAGACGGTCTCAAGACCCGAAGCGCTTTGACAATCTCGGAGGTGGCAGCTGATTTGCGTGAGCTAATAATACCTCAGCGCAGTATGCGGACATCCATTGCTCGCCTAACCGAACAACTGGACCCGCGTTTTGCAGCAAACAGACATACCACCGCCACAATCAGTGACACTAGGCCTCCAATCCGTAAGCTTAGCCGGTAAGCTATTACTCGTGTCATTTCCCATCTTACGAACGGTGAGACTTTGTTGACCACTATAGTTCAGTTCAGTTACGTTGTTCTGTACGCGTTTTAAGTTTTAAGTTTTAAGTTTTAAGTTTACCATAATTATAGATCGTTCCGTCACGCATGGGTGCACTCGCGGGGCTATCGCTCCGTTTTACCACTGCAGACATAATAGTAGCTGAAAAAACAGTTAGTGGACCTATATGTTTACTTTAAGCACCACTGTTAAATTGATTAAATGATACAGCTCTTCACAGGAAACCCATCTCAGACTCGGAGCTACGGAGCGTCACCTGCCGTATGGGATCACACAGTGTTTTCTGCCACCCGATACAGGTGAACGCGCCGCGCCTTAATCCTAACCAGATAGGCCGGTAATCGATTTATGTATCCCGGATGGATGGAAGGCTGAGTTGACCTTGACGGCTGATTTACCTGCCCGCAGGCAGTCACCCATCCAAGTACTAACCCGGCCCGGTGTAAAGCAACTTCGTTGATCGGATACAACGCGTTACGGCTACGCCACGCCAGCAACCAGCAGTCTGGTGAGATGAGAAATTGAGAAGTGATGACTTTCTAAGTCAGTGACACACGCCGCGTCGTAATCATTCACCGGAAGTCGTGCGTATTAGTCGCGCCTTTGAAGCGCCTTATATGCGCGTGTCCAGTTAATTTGAGGTGTGGTTTCGCTTGCTTTTGTGAGCATGCTAGGCGAATGTTTTCAATAATTATTATCTACAGCAAGTGCGGAACTGCCGTGGCTACTAGGTGCGAAGAGGTGTGCTGATGCCGGATTGGATGAATCCGGCGATGGACTCGGATCCACTGCGATCCACGAGTTATGCGACCGCATGAGCGGATTTTTGACAGACAAGTTGCAAACGCGAAGTAAAAACGGAATATATCGCTGTCAAAATCTCACAGGGGCGTCATTTAGAAAGGAGGTGGAGGGGTCTACAGACCTTTCCATTGATTTATGATTTTCTTTTTTCCCTTTAAATCGTACCTTTGAAACAGTGTTAGCCTACTGCTGCAAGAACTAGGCCTATAGAATAACTAAGACCCCGAAGGATTACTGAAACCCCCAACTATTTACTGAAATGACACCTGTGAAATCTTTTCGATTTTTCTCTGGCCGCTTCTTCAAAAAAATTACGTTTGCAAACAAACCGTGCGAACGAGCGAATACGTACAGCGGATTACAGGAAGTTAGAATCCGGCACACCTCCGCGTGACGGAGGTCGCGACCTTGCGGACGGTTAGCTTTGATCGTTTGCCTGCACTTGCATCAATATTGACACGGATCGCTTCGGAACCGTAACGACTTCAACATGCATGCTACTGGGCAGCTGGCTATCGGTCCGCAAGTCAGCGCCAGGCTCGCGTAAACTTGGAGCAAATAGGCGTGCCATGACACCCTGCCGGATGTGGACTAATAGCCAACAGCTTGACGTAGGCCCTCGCCTTCTGCTATTTATAATATAATTCATCGTTATTTGCTGCACAAAACGGAGATAATTGAAACAAAATAACTTCACAAATAAACCTACAAAGCAGATGCACAATGTACTATCGTTTACATCAAATATGGTACAATTTCGTGTTTTCCAGTTAGAAGAGTGTGCGAGACAGACGGACAGGCGGACGGACGGACGGACGATCAACGCGCGTAATGCGGCTTGTATCGGACGATCGCATAACATGTTAAGAGCTATCAGATATTTCTTAACTCTGTTTGAGTAAGATTGTCACCACTATAATAAAGGTTTTTATCGGCGTTTCGAGGCATCTGGGCAGATGCCCCGCTGGTTGACGTAGCGACGAATCACTTATAGGGTGCAAACGTCCAGCAAACTTCCAGCAAATGCATTCACAATACACGTAAATTGCTGGACGTTTGCTTGATCGTGTAAACACCCCATTAGTTACTGATGATCAGGTGTATAGTTGAGCTGACACCAGGTCACGAGTGACCCATCCAATTATCTCACGCTTATCAGACGCTGCAGTCCTGAATCTGCTAGCTAGAAACGACAGTTTGGAAATGAGAAAGGCTTTTTCCCGAAATTTTTTAATGTTCAGTTTTCTTGCACTTTAATTTCATCCAGGCCTACTTTAATTTCAAGCTTTTGTGCGCAGGCTCTACGTTGTAGCAACGTGACGAGAAAAAACAGCAGTTTTACTACGACGTTGCGTCATTGGCTTGTTGTCCATTCTTTTACTTTTATTAATAATTTATGTTGTTTTTATACTTATTGCATATCTGTACGTTTTATCACCAAAGAATGGTGAACAAAGTTGAGTAAAGTACGATGAGACATTTATTCAGCCATTTGATACTCAGAAATCAAAATACCTTTACTACGACTGGCCAAAAGTCAAAAATATCGTGCACAGGATTTCCAAGGACGTGTACATAATTTCCCGCATAATGTGCGTGAGAAGCAAACCCCGAATCTATGTCAGCAATGGCTGTCAGGCGAAGATATCGTGTCGCCCCTCGGGACGCGTGTCGCTATAGCTAGCAGAGCGTGATTGGGACGTGACAGGCGATAAGCATTGAGCCTATACGTCGTGACAATTTGCCGAGGCACAACACATGTTTGTTTGCAGCGAACCTGTCTCTTGCGGGGTGCGGAAGGAGGTCTGAGTTAAGTGAACAGTCACGAATTAACTGACAATCAACTTTTCTCACAAATTCAACGTCTTGCCATATTACTACGTAGGCTATCATTATCTGTAGGATTCGTTTCGTCATGGCATCTATAAACTTCACGCCTATTTGAAGAGTGCATTTGTTCAACTCATCAAGCTATTAATTGCCTACGACAGGCTTGTGTGTTATACCCCGTTTACACGATCAAGCAAACATCGAGCAATCATCCAGCAAACATCCAACAAACGCATTAAAATACATATGCACGACGTGCGCTCTAATTGCTCGATGTTTGCTCGACGTTTGCTTGATGATTGATTGATGGTGTAAATGGGGTACTATAGTTACATTGGTTCGCAGCAGTGTTGTCACCGATGTAATAAACGTTCACAAACGTTCTCAAAATTATACTTTATATACAGTAATAAAACACGTTTTTAGTCCTGATAAACGCTGAAAGGTTTTGGTGAAGCTGATAGTGGTTTGAAATATTTACGGACAAAAATTAAAGTATTATAGTAACAACAATAGCGACAAAAATTTCAGCGTTTTCGTGCGACGAAACCAGAATCGTGTTTATTAATCGGTACCACGCTGTAATAGAAGTTACGAATATAATAAAATAAAATAATTGCTTTGAAGTGATTTTGATATTATTGATAGTTTTATAACTAAACAATTTAGCTAAACTTGCTTATTTCTTTGGTCGTTTTTTGGCTGTCATTGTATAACAACTTGAACAGGCCTATAATTGTCTTTCTGGCTGCAGTGTATCACTGTCAGTGTCTGTGGTTTGATGATCGAAAAGCGAACGTGACTGACTGTAGTAAGTAAATCTTCGGGTCGTTGATCGCTCACAGATTTAGCGTCACTATAGCTAGTAGCTACAGCGGGTGCCGCGTTACCATAGTGAGTCGTGAGCCAGCTAGGTAGGCTTGAGGTGATGGAGGGAAAGAGAAGTTGAAATGATGCGGGAATTGGTTACAGAGACTGCAGACAGAGAGGGATCTGTCTGGGAATGATGGCTTCACATTTCCCTTCAGTGCAATGTCACGGAATATAATATGTTTCTCCTCTTTTGTCGGTTACTTATCTCCGCCTACCGACCGACACGTGAGGTGACTGAAAGTGCAAGACAATCTTTACGCCGAGAAAAAATATCACTACCAATCTACGCGTCAGAGGTTTTGTTTCTCACTGAAGTTTCTATGTGGTATATTGGCAGGAAGCTACCCCGTCCAACATCAGCGATGTTCAAAGTTTAAACAGAGCAAAACAAATTTTACCTTCTGTATATGCTACGTTGTGCTCCCTTGTGTTCTTTATATTCATCTCGTTCGACGATCAGTGAGAGTCCTATTGTAATTTCCGCAAAAAATTACAGCTGCATTCGTACTAACCTTTGTCGTGCTTGCGTTTTCCAGCCCTGCAAATTCGACTTGCGTCTTCCATACTTGCCTTTTCACTTCTGTGAACTCGTACCGGTAGTTGCTTTTTTAAGAACTTTATATTTACGTTTTTCGTAGGCCCACTTGCATTTTCCAGTAGCCTACTTGCGATTTCAGCGCCTACCACCTGATCGTCACCGTGTAGAACCCACATTTGGATACACCGAAGAGAGGGTTCAGATGAAACGCACAACCCGGAACACCATCGCAGGCGTCGCTCATCGCGACGCAATAACAGAGGTAAATGGCAGGCCTCGCCACGTCCGAGCCACTTAACGTCTGCGACCGACCGTCGGCCGTTTAGCAGCCCGTGCCCGGGCGCGTCCTGTAGCCCCGGAAGTCCTTTCGGACTAATTCTGCACGGGGGGAACTCACCCGCGGGACACTCCCTCCGGAAAACGGCCGCCGCTGCTGCTAATACGCAACGGGTGCAAGTGAAGATCGAGACTATACGCGTGTTCCGGGAAGTTGGCGTTAACCCCAGAAAGAAAGGGCAGAATAAAGGCAAGTAAGTAAGCAAGTGTATAATTTTAAATACTTTCATTGATTAAAATATATTTTTATGTATTTGCACATTAATTTTATGTCTGATGAAAGTAACTGAAAGTATTTACTGTCGACGGTAAAAATGGGTATAAGAAGATACAAGTTCTTGGCCAAGATGCATCTTTCACCTTAGATAAGGCGCGTCTTAAAAGTTTGAGCCATGACGTAATAAAAGAGAAGATGCTAAATGCCTACAAGCGCTAAGCGATATCACAAGGCTAATACAAGCAAGGATTATGAGAATATGAAAAAAGAAACTGTAAATAGAAACAACTGGCAGAAGAGAATGTCATAAACGAGCCAGTTCGGCAGAAAACCGTATGAAGATTGAAGAAAACTTACTTTCTCACTAATAGATTCCGACAATGGACAGGGTGTGTGCTGCTTTGAAGGGGGACCGAACTTCCCTCTCGGGAATTCCCTTATCCCCTCCCCTCGCAACTCTACTGGCATCGGTTGCGGATTAGTCCGTATGGGGCCGGGTCGTCCGTACCACGCAATCCTGAGTTCGAACTGACTCCGCGCTTTAACTCTTGGCGTATTAGCGGGCGACGACAGGACTACATCCGGCGCGCCACCGCCGCCGCTGCATCTGGGCGCAGTTTGCGCGCGACGAAAGAGTCCGCCGCGGATGCTGCTGGGTAAGAAACGGACGCACGCGCCCGGCTAACTGGCTATCCGTCGTCGCCGACATGGTGCCGCTAATTTTCACGCCGCTCGACGGCCAATCGACATCGTTTAGAGTTTAGAACCATCGAGCCAACACCCGTCCCGCTAATCAAGACTAGTCCGCTCGCCAGCAGTGCCGTAGACAAGGGAAAGGAGGGGCCCCAACCCCTTAATTCTCCAGACAAAACATAAGGCTGCTTAGAACTAACTGAAATTATATATCTTTGCGTCAATTTGCCGAGAGAATTTGCCGACTAAAGCTTTTTAAATATTTGCTTTGTTTAAAACGTATCCCTGCGGAGTCACAGCAGTCAGACAGTTAGCATGGTTTTTACTTTTTCCCGGCATCCCCATCTATGGCTTCCAGGAAATGCCGATTGCCGAAGCACATCGCTCCAGTCGGCTGCCTGCATGCATGAGACTAGCGAAAGTATTTTTCTGTATCTGCCCAAGTGACCACACCCATCGCCGTCGCCGTTCCCAGTATTGGACTTTCGTCGGCTCATTTTCACGTTTTTACAGTGAGCTTAATTAAGTCCTACAGCAGTTTGTTGAGTTGCAGTAGACTTGTGTTAACTATCGGTCCGTATAAGTCACTGCATTATAATAAGTCTTGTCTCGCGCTGCTGTCGATATTTTTCAAGCACGGCATTAGTTTTGCACGGTCTGCAGTGTCTATCTGTCCCTTTGTTTCACTCTCTGTAGCGTTGACGTGTTGTGGCCATTTTTTATCAGTTAAGTTACTTGGAAAGTAGCCTAATTATACAAATAATTAGTCAGGATTTTAGCAACATAAATGCAACGATATATAACAACATATCGTTATTATTTTACTATCGTTTCTTCGATGAATAAAGATGTATATATAGGGTGGTCCAAAAAAACGGACCCCCAGTTTTATTTTTGGGATAACTTCGGTAATTCAGCACCGATTTTAACCATTCTTTCACTGTTACAAGCAGAAATTTATGGCGCGTAAACGTGAAG
>Ga0056128_1004558_pt1 | contig 17339 bp, 7 predicted proteins | sample WorMetLIZISLAND2_FD_71113 | JGI IMG/M metagenome (GOLD analysis project Ga0056128, IMG submission 71113) | Marine gutless worms symbiont microbial communities from Max Planck institute for Marine Microbiology, Germany - Olavius geniculatus... ... | reverse complement strand
GTAGAAAAATGTGCGTTTTTCAACGGAGAACTGACCATATATAGAAAACGGTGAGAGATACGGTCAATGTTACTATTAATTACTAATGGGAAGTGGCAAACACCCTTTCAGATGAAATGAATTTCATCGACCTTGGATGACTTTGAAAATCAGTACTGCAACAGAAACTGTATAGGCTGTAGCGGGTCGTTTCTAGCGACAGGTAGGCTTTCTTGTTGACCAGTTGTGTACATACGCTACAAGCTACATTAGCTTTCCGCTGGCAGTACTGTGATGTGCACTGCATAGGGATTGAAAAACGAAACGTTGGTCTACTGCTTTATTCTGCGCGGCACGCTGTATCTGAAGGCGCGCTAATGGTGAAAGCAGCTTTCGTCGTTAATATTCAGGACTGTCGTTCTCGAGCACCGCGGCAGAAGCTGCAAGGTGATTCGTCAATTATTTTGTCACTATAATATAGAGTATAGGGCGTAGTCGTAATCGCGGGCACCTCTGCACTAAGAACTATCAGGGACAGATCATATAAGAGCCATTTTTAAGTAAAAACTTGGCATTCCGGTTACTTCTGCCTTGGTTGGTCTATTTTTAGCAACGTCGTAAATTTAAAAAGTAAGCGGGCACGAAATTGCAGATTTCCAACGGACACTATAAAAATTTTTGACAGAAAATAAACTGGGTTCTCAAAATTTCTATTTTGTTTCTAAATTTTTCCAGAATGGAGAATTTTAGCTTTGATTTTTTTGCATTTCTGGACACAAATTTTTTGACAACAAAAAATCTTCCGACTATTTTTTGACAGCCCAAAATTTACGATATGAGGGCACTTGCTAACCCCATACTCTTTGGCTAAGACGCCTTTGCTTACGCTTAGACCAATGTTAGTTTAATTGTTCTTTTGTATTCGATTTTAAAATTAGTAGCTCGTTCGAAGTAAACGGATGGGCGGGCGGCGGAAAGACAAACCACTAGTAATGCTGCCATACGCATTGGTACAAAAAGCCCAGCTGTCGCTAGGATAGCCGACCGTGCTGATTGTCAGTGACCTTTGAGGTCATCAAGGTCGATGATTTTCGTTTTATATGAAAGGGCGTATGCGATTTCCTATTAGTGATCATAGCAACCTTGGCTCTATCTCGCATCGTTTAGCCACAATACATCAGTGACAGACTACGACGGACAGATAGACAGACGGACAGACGACAACCGTGTCAATGGCTCGACAGTTACTTAAGTATACGGTCGGCTAAAAAGCAATAGTTCGCATGACAAAGCAGACGTACGTGACTATGAATGACATAGGCACGATATGGCCTACCGGTAGGTCTATACCTGTACGAGACGAGCCGGTGCGTTGCAAAGCATAAAGACCAGTATGACAATGATCATAATTAGAGTGCTGATGTTATTACAGTCAATTAATCATTCATTCGGTAGGGTTTTGTCTTAAGTCAGTCTTAAGACAGGTTTATAGTTTCCTGGTCTTGGTCTTGGTGTCGAAGATTGGTGTCTCTTAACATTTCTGTAAAATCAGTCAATCAGTCAGTCAATTAGTCCTGAAGCCAATGATCATAATGAGTGTGATGTTCTGTTCGTGCCAGACTCACAGAACATTTTAAGATAATCTTAAGATATTTTTCACACAAACGGTCATCTTAGCTACCTACTTCACAGAACACTTAACGACATATCTTAAGACACATCTTATGACAACGTTTGAAATCAGTCCTGATTTTCAATGATCATAATTAGAGTGATGTTTTGCTCGTGTCCGTTCTGTACTGAACCTCCCGTCTGTGAGGTTCCACTGCCTCCTCTGTGACGACGTTCAATCATTACCTCAGACCCGCCGCCACCCCCACCTCTGGTAACATGGTCTTCATTCTTTCTACAGATCTCAGAACGTATTAGAAACATTTTCGCGGGATTTCTTTGCTCGGAAAATACTTGGGCAAGTATCGATACGCATTCTCGAAACATCTTATGGGAAAAAATCTGAGAAAAATCTGAGAAAAAATCTTTTTCTCGTAAAAATTCTAGGAAAGTATGCACATTCTCTAAACATCTTATGAAAAGTTAGGAAGCTCTTAGGAAAATAGCACGTACGAAATGCAAAGAACGCGCCGTCAAGAATTCGGATGTGTAGGAAATGTTCTTAAGAAATCTTAACTTAGGAAGATCTTAGGAAAGACGAAGGAAGATTCTATGAAGAAAAGTTTCGTTTCTAGATTGCGGCCCTCTGTAGATTGGTACCGGTAAAATGGTCTTCAGGCAGCAGACGTCGTCGACCAGCCGTCATTGCTGCGCGCTTGCGCTGTACCTACAGTTAATCACACTCAAGTGAGTAAGTAAGTAAGTAAGTAATTCTTTATTTACTTTATTCATCAGCGGTCAAACGCTATTGACAATAACCAAAAAAATACAACACAGTAAGTGCATAAGCGCAAGTTAATAACAATGAAAAAAGAAGAAACAGGAAAGTTAAATTACTAATGTATTGTTACCGCAGATTTGCATAAAGTCGTCTTAATGAGCACTTTAAAATAAACTTCGCAGTAAAAATGAATGGCTGCGGTCGATCGCTAGTTGAAGCTTTATTTTTACGCTCGATAGCAGAATTCATCACGCGTCTTGGCTAGGGCTGTACCGACTATTCTGTTCGTACTGTATTCGTCCGAATAGTAGGCCGAATAGTGTATTTGTATTCGACCTGATAGTAATGCTGAGAACAGACCGAATACGAATAATAAGCACTACACCATCGCCGCTCGTTGTACCTGGATTTAACCTTATAGAAAGTTGTATCTCAGCACTAACATTAATGCCTATACACAACATGTGATGGTTTATGGCATTTCCTCAATTATTTAGTCTGCTCACCGTCAGAAATTTGTTGTGAATCACTGTCGTGTTTTGTTAATGTCCGTAATTTAGTAATCTGTCAGTATCATTCGTTCGACATGGATACAAATTACAAAAAGTCCGGTTTGAAAATTTTTCGCCACACTGCGGTGAAACCAGGGCAGTGTGTTTGAACTTACGTCAACTATTTGTATTTTATTCGTATTTGGCCGAAAAATGTCGTGAGTTATTCTTATTCGGCCGAATAGTAAAAACTGCTATTCGGTACAGCCCTAGTCTTGGCCATCGTCTAGGCGTCTGTCCGTCCGTCTGGCACACTTGTGATCTGTATCAAAACGGTGCAGGCTAGGATCACGGAATCTTCGCTGTTGGCTGCCCCAAGGACTCTAGTTTATCGTGACAAAATTTCGTGCCCCTGGATGCAGGGATTCCCCTCGAACGAGCGCATTAATGAAAGGTACCCCCTCCCTTAACAAGACGTTATTTTGCCGCTCTTCTAGTGTGAAAACGGTTGCAGATAGGTACAGACATGTTGCTTATCATAACAAGCACTGCAGTAGGTCACGGGCTTTTTAACTTTATCAACATCGATGACCTTGATTTTTAGTAAATTTTTGTTGCAATTTTTGGCTGCTGTGCACATTTTAAGAGTGAATTGCGACGAAATGCCTGAAGATAGACCAAAAGTACGTGCACATGAAATTTTTAGCATTAAACGCAGATTTTAGCAGTCCAAGTGCCGGCCCCTTAGGTTCAAGGAGGCCTGCACACGCGAGCGTTAAAACGGGTACCCCTCTAAAAAGTGGTTATTTTACTGATATTTTTATATTGCCTCTTCTAGCATGAAAACAGTTGCAGATAGGCACAGACATCATGTTTATGATAACAAGCACTAGTGACAAAATTCTTAGGAGTGTCAACATCGATGACCTTGAATAACCTTGAACCCCCAAAATAGTGGTTTTTAGTATTTTTACGATTTCGGGTTGCGACACACATTTTAAGAGTGAATTGCATGTAAAATTATTATTATTTTATTGCATGCTGTACACTGATTGCCAAAGTGCAGAACCGCTGCTATTGCGCGTCACGTGAGCTTTGCTCAAATTACTTGTTTTTCTTTAGTTAAGTTTTTTCCGTCTATATTGTTTGTTATCTGTTGGTGAATAAAGCTGAATATAGCCTATTATAGTACCCCGCGGTAAATCAGAATGAGACGGCTGTTGAATATGGCAAGCAGTATGAGCGGCAAAATAAAGCTGAACAGGTAGTAAGAGATATCTGAGTAGATGAGTTGATAGAGTGAGTCGCTGCCGAGATCCGTTCGTACCAACATCACTAGCGCACTACCTGTACATTGCACAACATGAACCACATTCTGAATGAATCAATAAACGTTAATAGCACTGCAGCCAAAAAGCCGGATTGCAGAAACTTAAACTATACATTAGAAGGTAATACAAGTAAAGCCCTGCTAACGCAAAGGGAAACGCGCAACAGCGGTGCACCGTCGTACGCTAGTGATCCGTAGACTTCATCCGTAGAACTCATCCGTACGGCTTTTGGCTACAGTTTCAAAGAAAACCAAGTAAAACAAAATCAGTCGCCAGAGGCCGCCAGACGACCCTCGGCTATAGTGTCTATAATGTTTTACTGTTACTCACCAGAGGGCGCCACCTATCGCTTAGCCAAAGCTTTATCGGCTGGATATCGCAAATTTTTTCCTACCTTTTCTTATTTAGCGCCCTCGTTCGTTGTGACCCCTTTCGAATTTATGGAAAAGCTTTACGGTTCCTGAAACTAGAGTCTTCCAGGCAGCCGAGGTGCAGATTTGGCGATCCTAGCTTGCACCGTTTTTTACTGATCCACCCGTGTGACGGAGGGACAGACGGACAGACATAATTGCGCTGGCTAAGACGCGCTACAGCAGTACCGGCCGTTGCGCGTAAAAACGACGTATGCATCTGTAACCTGGACTCTTCTCGTTGTCGATTCCAGAACTCTCGAGGCATTCCATATGAAATGTCTGAGGCAGCTCCTGCAAATCAAATGGCACCGGTTTATTCGGAATGATGATATTACTGAGTCTACCGGTCTGCCGTCGATCTCAGAGTCAATCAGCTATCGCCGCAACTCTCTCTTCGGTCACGTCGCCAGGTTGCAAGAAAACGTTCAAGCTCACAAGGCACTCAACTGCCACGTTGACCTATCGCTCGGACGTCCACCAAGTAGGCAATAGAATCGTCGCCCAGGCCGTCCTCGCAACAGATGGTTTGACCAGATTCGGCGGGACAATAACCTCTTGCCCGCTGACCTCTGGAGGCGTGCCGTCAGTCGTGGTCACCACGGGGCGACGCTATAAGACCTCTACCGGCTAAGCGTTATAGGGTGTTTACACAATCCAGCAAACGTCCAGCATTACATTTGCTGGAAGTTTGCTGGACGTTTGCTGGATCGTGTAAACATCCCATTAACGACGACGACGACAGACGTCACATACAGTGTCAGACATAACGTCGAAAGTATAAACAAAAAATTCGAGCTAATGCTCACGAGACGCGCGAAAGCCTATAGCATGCCCATGCTTATCTGCAACCGTTTTCACAAACAACTGCGACTGGCCAACATCGGAAAAATAGCGACTTTTACGTGGGTACCGTTCTTTAATGTGTTTGTGCGCAGGTTTCCTTAAACCTAGAAAATCGAGACTTGAACCGTTGAAATCTACGTTCAATGGTGAAAATTTCATACGCAGTTTGTCCATGTCTATCTTAATTTGGTTTCGGCGCAGTTCGCTCTTAAAATGTATCTCGCAGCCCTAAATCACCAAACAAACCATAAAAACCCCTATTTTAGCGTTCAAGGTCATCCAAGGTCATTGAATTCGGTGGCAATCAAGAGCCAGTGTACGACTTTCTACCAGTGATTAATAGTAACCTAGGCCTTATCTCACACCGTTATTGAGATACAGCGACTTATTACCTAAAAATCTCAAATTTTTACCACCCCCTCTCATTTAGCGTCCTCGTTCGGGGTGACACCTTTCGATTTTACGGAAAATCTTTACGGTTCCTAAAACTAGAGTCTTCTGGGCAGCCGATGGTGAAAATTTGGTGATCCTAGCTTGCATCGTTTTTGACTGATCCGCCCGTGTGACGGACGGACAGACGGACAGAATTGCGATGGCTAAAACGCGCTGAAAACGGTAGCTGCTTTCGCGCGTAAGTACTACAGGAAATCTAGTACAATATGGGATGAATAAGTTGTAAAATATGTTACTATTTGCTTTGCTGTTGCCGAAACGAGTGCGGTCTAAACGAATTAACTGCCCGACGTCTGCTTTTATCTTCCAATAGACTTATTCTGCATCCTCCGCTAAGACTGAGCAATACAATGCATACGAGTGGTGGTTGCCGTAATATAACTGATAGGCCGAGACACCACTTGCGTCGATTGTTGTAAATATGTTGTACAACTTGCTGTACAAAAAAAAATCCATATCAAATCGAAAGTCTTTAGCAAGGCACTGACTGTCGGTCAAATAGTCAGTGCACTTCATCAAATCCACGCGACGAGTTCTATGATGTTACAAATGCATATCAAATCGAAGTACAGGATCCCATTGTCAGGATATCGTACAGCCTGTTGTCAGAGATGCTAATCCTGGAGACCGAAATGGTCTCGAGGCCAGATCTTTGGCCTTGGCCTCAGTGGCTGTTCTAGACTGGAGCTGCGGGTGCTGTACCATCTCCGAATTTGAACTTAGTCCAGTTTGGTCTGCACAACACACTGACCGATAGGAAGCTTCATCAGTGATACCGGTAAAGGTAAAGGCCATTTTGTCCAAGGGGGTTTAGGGTAGAGAAGAGAACCACCACCCCCAGATTTTTGAAGCCAAAACTGCCGCTGCCTGGCCCCGGTCTTGGCCATAAGCATTTAAACTTGGCTTAGCCTCGATCTTGGTGAATTGGCCTTGCTAACTTCTACTATCATTGTTACTTTTAACGTTCTCCGTTCGGTCATGGCACTGGCCTCGGCCTTGAACAATCGGTCTCGACGTTGATTTTGGCCTCATACTTTTGTCCTCGGTATCGGCTTTATCGTCGTGGCTTTGGTCTTGGCCTCATTTTCGGCCTCGAGAGTCTGGCCCCGTTTAATGCCACTGCTGGTTGTACGACTTGTTGTCAAACAAGCCGGTAGGCATCAGGGCTATCTGTCCGTGAGGTCAACGTCCTTCAGCTTCCAAATGCGGACCCTGGCAAAGTAAAAGTTCTAGAGTTGCAGACATTAACGTTACGTTATTCGGTTAATCATTAAGTATTAATCGATTAAAATATTTTTATGAATTAAAATTTGACTGAAATTGTACACTTTTCACCAGTCTGAAATGGCTGCTGATCAACGTTTATAGCAATTTTTTGGCGCGGGTTAGCTTCACCAAGTGAGCTAAAGCATGACAGCTTGCAGCAACAGCAGTCTCTTGCTGCTGTGACACGGACAGGCAGAATTTTGCTGGGCGAAAATAAGGCAGCTGTGTAGCACGGACAGCCGGCAAGATATTTACTGGTCACAGATCGAAGTGGAGTTCGAGTCTTCGCGGCTGCTCACCGATTTCCCATTCGTTCACTGCGCATGCGTACCGTTCATTCTCGTTTACTGATCGCTGCCGGACGACGCTTTTATGCTCGCGCCGCCGAGGGCATTGCAAGAAACCCACCAAAGACGACGTGCGCGCAATAAACGGTAAGGGGAAACAATAAAACGCGTTTTTTCCAAGTTATAACAAAAATATTATTAGATTGTGACCAATCTAATGTACTCCTCGCGCGCATCATTTTCTGTTGTATTCTTTTAAGAGCTTTTTCGTTCCTTTCGGCTTGTATTCAAGCCCGTCGAAAGAGTGGGGTGGGGGATAAGCTACTCCGAGCCCCCCCGACGTTTGGGGGCCCCGCCGTCACACAGAGATATAAAGTATACCAAAGTGCACTATTTTAAAAAGAAAAATTCAAAAAATTTTTCCTCAGAAGGGAAACGCGAGAATGTTTTCATCGGGCTCCGCTGTGGCGAAGGCCTGCTTGTATTAGAGACCCGGCGTCTAATTGAGACACGTTTAATATCATACTAATAGTGACTGGCGTGGAGGTCGTTATTAGAAATTGACTCTCCGAAGTTCATAAAATATTGCCTGATTTTAGAAACTGAGAGTAAAAAAATTCCAATAATGGTCGATGACGCTAGTTGCCATTTGTCTTGTTATACCTCAACGCATGCGTCTATCTGGCACCGTTGTGGAGATATGGCGCCGTAAAGATAATGGGGTCACGACCATGACCTTTTGGGGTCACGTGACGTCATCGGTCACATGACCATTTGACTCCGAACGGTCGACTTCCTATGGGTGGTCCATTGTGAGCATGCGCCCACCTGGCACCGTTACGGAGATATGGCGCGTCAAAGATAATGGGGTCACGACCTTGATCTTTTGGGGTCACGCGACGTCATTCCATGATGTATTTGTTTTAGTTGAAAATATCATCAGCTACCACCGAAAGGCATTCTGCACAGAAATGTTACAGGGCAATAATGGTTTTTAACGCCTTTTTGTTTTTAAGCTAGAACGAACCCGTATAAAACAGCAGGCGAACGAATGAATGAGTAAGAACCGTATAATGCGGCCTGTTAAAAGGGCCGCAAAATAAGTCGCTAAAGAGCTAAGGTAATGTATTCTGTTAACAAGTCAGTCGGTCACAAAAACACAGGATGTGTGGGAGGGTGTAGCTTTTTTTCACTGGTTAATTAGGCTGCTCGCGTAATTCCCCCAGAGTCCATTTGGGCGTACGGCCCGAAGCGTCAAGTTGCCATCTGTTTTGGTTTGCCACCATTAAGCCAATCCACGTGTTCGCTTGTTGCTCAAGATGTTTCTGTAGTTTTTTTTAGCTCTGCAACATAATTTACATTTGGGTAAACATGCTAGTCGCAGGTTAGGCCTACTGCTTGTAGTGATAATGCTGTGATGGGATCCGTAATTCGCACAGGGCCGTCTTTTGCCAGCGCGGGGCCTTTGACACTGACCTACCCGCGAGCCCCATGAAACCACATACTGACCCATGACAACACTACAGGAAAAACTGTCAGATAGGTTTAAGTACATGTACGGTATAAGCATTAGTTTTTTAAAAAAATTCCGCACTTTTTACACGTACAATTCGCGAGCGAAAAAAAATTTTTAGACCCTAGATTTTTGCATCCCTCAACACTTTTCACACCTTTTAACTGAGTTCAAGTTGTGACAATAATTCATCCCCCAACGCGATGAAATTTTGGTTAGATTGATCGACCGATCCATCCTCCGTTGCGGCGATCACCACCCTTTTGGATCGCGGGGCCCCTTTAAGGCGCGGGGCCCTTGACACGTGCCAAAGTGCCACCCCCCTAAAGACGGACCTGAGTTCGCAAATTCGCATTTTACAAATTCTAAGGAAAAATGCAAATTGTTCACAATTTAAAAAATACATACATGAAGAAGTTTACAACGGAAAGTCATGAATTCTTGAAGTATGGAGGAGTCTTAATTTGTTTTCCTTTAGCGTGAACTAAATTATATTATTCCGACTGCGCGAATTGAAAGGACCAAAGTTTTTGGCGTTAGGCGGCACTGTTCGATTTTCTGCTCGGTCAACGCAACTGCAAAGCAAAATAATTTCGACCGGAAGCCTCGATCGACTAGTACGACTATCCTTGCAAAATATTTTCTTTGCGTGGAAAACTGAAACGCTAAGACAGCATCGCTCGTAGCTTAAGACGAGTGTCATGGCATCCCAATCTCGTCAACAGAGTGACAGACGGAGAGACCACGGCAGGATAATATCTGTCGCAATAACCGGTAGCATCGTCAGTGATTATGCGATGCAGGTTAAAAGTAGGCTGATGTAAAAAGTTGATGACCGGGCTTGCTTCGACGCGACCTATAGCACCCTCCCCCCTATAGGCCTACAACTGTTTTGTTATAATAGACTTTAAGTACTCCGTGATGTCAAAATTTGCTTACTAGTTATGAAGCCGTCCACTCCTAATATAGGCCGTATTACGCGTCTGGCCCGTGCGTTCGTTCGTTCGTCTGGCTCTCCCGTATATTGGCTTTTAATTCGAAAAGAAAAGTACAAAAAACGGAATTAGTGTGAACGTCCCCCAGTCTCAGATTCTACATGGAAACGTCGTTCCGGTCGTCCACGTGGCAGGTGGATAGACGAGAGACAACAACCGCCCACCTGCTGATCAATGGAAGCTGGCTATCAAGCGCGGTCACGGTGGAAGAGCGACGCTACGGTCTCAGAACTACGCGACTACCTGACCTGACCTGATCCCCCAGTCTGCCAATCTTCAGTTTCGAAAGGTCAAAGATCAAAATCACCGGACGTCGAAAACTGTCTGAAAATGACGCGCGTCTCGCATAAACACGCCTCAAACTAATTTATCGCGCCGCCAGCCAACGTAAAAGTAAACTTTCGATGGAAATTCAAAAAAAAACAAAGGTTGTTTGTGCGTAGTTAGAGAACGGCCATGTGATGCCTTGGCAGAGCTTTTAGAATAGCAGAGAAAAAAATCATAAGAAGTTTACCGTTGGACGAGTTGTTGGCCGGCGGAATAATCTGCATTTCGGCTTCGAAGAAGTGCGGCAGATTGTAGACGACGGCCGACAGGAACACGACAAAGACGGACTTCTTCGTCAGCGAAAGGCTACAGTAGGTGGCGGCGTGATACGGCTTGCAGACGGCCACGTATCGGTTAGCGGCGATCAGGATCGTGAGTCCGATGGTGGCCGACTGACCGACGAAAATGAGCGGATACGTGTAGAGACGAATGTAGTTCCACGCCACCGAACGGTAGATCCACTCGCCAGCACTGGCAAACCAGATGACATCATTGATCGAGAAGTGAACCAGCCAGACGGCGAGAAAGAAATTGTCGGCGATGGCGAGCGACTGGAGCAGAAGAACGGTGACGGCAGACGCTTTAGTTCAACGTCAACTCAGCCTCCTACCCTTAGCGGAAGGGGAACTGTGACGGCGGACGCTTTTGTATCGTCGCCGATTACGAGAATCGACAGAAAGTTGCCGACGAGACCAAATAGACAGATCAGCCCAGCTCCGACAGTGTTAATGGCAAACGACAGCGTTGCCTTACACAGACGCTGTGCCTGTAGCGATGATGATGACGATGACGACGACGATGACCATGATGCAGGAATAGGTCCTCGAGGACAAGCAATCTTGGCCTTGGCCTTGGCCTTGACCATGACGCACTGACCTCTAGTCACTGGTCTTGAAGTAACACCGAAACAATGCTGACTTTTTTGATTTGATCAGTGTAACTAGTCTTGAAGTAGGCCTAACAAGTCTGAAACATTGAAACTGTGTTTCTCTGTGCAATTTTATGTTTCCTTGCGCTTTAAGTAAGATTAAGTCGGCCTTTGATGCGCAGTAGAAATTGTCATACTTACTTCATTTTACTTACTTATTTATTTACTTATTCACTGAATGGCCTTGGCCTTGGCCTTGGCTTTGATAATGTTGGCCTCGAACCCTGCGATGATGATGATGACGATGGAGATGCTTCAGTGTAGTTCGAAAATTCTATCATCGCTACGCCGTGTTCAAACCGCACTTCACCGGCCGCAGGCAGCGAAACGTTCCACGTGGTCATGGCAGTTGGTCGATTTCGTCTCGAGTAGTTTTAGCATAGGCCTATACATATGCCAGCTCGATAAAGAAGCGTAGACATATAGAAAACGACAGAAATAAACCGAAATAAAATTAAACGAAACGAAGTTAAGTGAAACGAAAATAACTGAAATAAAAGCCGTAACGCGAGTTCATTTTATTACAGTCGAGTTAATTTCATTTTGTTTAGTTTTACTTTATTTCGCTTCAGTTGAGTTCTGTCGCTTCTAACTCACCTTAATAACCAACGTTGTGCGTATATACACCGTGTCCAGAAAAAAACATCCCGATTGTTATCGATTGTCACTTGAAGAAGGGATATCCAATTTTAATAATTTTGGTACAACTATTTCTGGCACAACTGGCCAACAAATGACGTTTTTTTATATTTTACCTAATGTTTGTTTCTGCACTACCTGGGAAAACAGAAGCAACGAAATACGAGTCGAAATAAACAGAAATACGTCAAAAAGCATCCGCAACATTATCGATTTTGCCTTGAAGAAGAATTGAAAAATGTTAATAATTTTTGGTGCAAACATTTTAAACACTACTTGCCATCAAATGACCGTTCTAGTTCCCATCTCATCAAATGTTTGCTTTTGCACTACCTGGAAAAATCGGAACAGGCGAAATAGGATAAAAATGCAATATGTCGTTGGTTTTGTTTTCCCAGGTAGTGCAGAAGCAGACAATGGGTGCGGTGGAAAACTGGACAGTCGTTTGATTGCAAGTTGTGTCAGAAATATTAATGTCAACGATTATTGAAATCTGGTCATCTTTTTTCAAGTTACAATCGAAAATGTCCGAGATGTTTTTTTCCGGACACGGTGTATAATAAGCTTTACTGCAGGTCTGTTCACTCCAGATGTCACACTGCAACTGTCACAGCAGCAGCAGCAGCAGCAGCAGCACGAATTAATGATGACTGTCGCATCGTGGCTGCACTCGACTGCGTGTGTGCCAGTCGCAGCAACCAGTAAACGTCTCTCAGCACGTATTTCCACCGTTCGGACAATCAGCTAAAGCCCGTCTTCCACGCAGCGCAAGGAACATATTGACATTGCATGCGGTAGCACCTACAGTTTGCAAATACGCGTGAGAGAAGTATAGCAACAAACGCCAACGACGTGAAAACCAACAAAAGAACAAGCTGTCGCTAGTGTCAGCCGACCGTACCGCCCATGTCCGAAGGCCAGCGTCCGACTGTCGGCCGCGGAGAGAGAACGATTTCCCAAAGGTAACTACTGTTTCATACACGCTATGTTAACGCTGCCATCGAACGCAACAATCATGGCAATTCGCAGCACGTAGATGATGAATGCTAGCAGAAAATTGCTACCAAAGCGCTGAAGATAGCGATGCGGTTACTATTGACAGTTTATAGGAACTCGTCATCGCCTTATCCGATGGTACCATCGGCGACCCTTTACGACGTACCCTTTGGCCACAACGCGTACGTTACAGACGACAGACAACAGACATACACAACCTGGTGCCATAGGCACCGCCGTTAGTACGGTCGGCCAAAAATGCAATGACAGAAGTAGGCGCCAGGAAACATTATAGTAATTTCACGCTCGTATCGTTCTGTAAACGCACATACAAATTTGCTTACATTTTGTCACAATAGTGTTCAATCACGCTGCTTTGCAACTAATCTTAGCCAGACATAAAAAATAGATGCAAATATTGAGTGTGAGAATAATAGAGTTAGCTCTGCTGAAAAACGATGTTTTTATTCGTTTTGACGTGGCACAAATATGCCTACGAATAGGCCTATGTCGCAGCATTCGTAACATTTGGGATTAATATACAGGGTAGGCCAAAAAAATTGCACCGTTTATTGTACGCCTCATAACTTCACCAAATATTAGTCGATTTTTAAAATTCTTTCACTGTGGGAATTAAGAGACAATTTGTAATGAAACTGTCGCTATAAATCCCATTACACCTCAAGTGTGTCGCTACACTACCTCGTGAAATGTCAGATGACGCACTCAAGTCGGCGACGTTACTGACCGGTTGCGCGATCAACGTTGATCGAGCCTGGCATGTGCCCCCCCCCCCAAACAACCACGACTTAAATCGGGTCCATTATGTGCTTCGGGATATTCTTCAACAGATGGCCTATCAGTGTTAAAGATTCACGTCAGTCAACCAGCTGAAGCAGGTGATTGTCACTGAGTGGGGCAAACTGCCACAGCGTTTTGGCTGATCGCACCATTGGTCATTGGCGTCGCCGGCTTGGGTGCGTCGTCCAGCAGCAAGGCGGACACATTGAACATTTGATGTGAAAATAATTCGTGAGATGTGATTTTTAGACAATATCTGAGACAACAAACACGTTGTTTCTGTTGTTAATTTCTTAGAATGTGTTGTCAAGAAAAGTCGTCTTGTTTTTAATTGTTATTCTTAAGACACTGACATTTTATAAGGTAGTGTGGTAACACACTGTGGGGTGGTGGGATCCATAGCAACAGTTTTATTGCAAATTGTCTTCTCATTTTGACAGTGAAAAAATTTTAGAAATTGGTTAATATTTGGTAAAATTATTAAGCGTACAAAAATGGTGCCATTTTTGGACCACCCTGTATATTTTGCTAACAATCAGTTTTTAAATACGCAAACGTCAATAATCGCCATGGTTTAATTGCCTGACAATATTGCAAGTGTCTTCGCATTTTAAACCAAAGTAGAACGTAAATTGTACAACGCATCAACGCCAAAAAGCTCCCAATGCGTAAACTAGAAAAGCGGACAGAGGCCGCAAACCTCCGCTAACGCCATGTTGTTCGCCAGGTGGCATTACCATATTTGGCATATTTGCAGCGGTTTCCCTTATCTGCATGTTAACCGCGCGTCTCGTGAGCTCAAATTTTCGGATCACCCCCAAAATTGAATCACTTGTAGTTTTTGCCATTCCCGACATTCTCTTAAAATTTCAGAAAGATTCTTTCATAACTTTTTAAGTAAACTTGCTAACACACAGACAGACAGACAGACAAACTCTGGCAAAAACATAGGCTTAACCTCCTTGGCGGATGTAACTATGCAGACTAATGTAGAACTAATGTAAAACTAGGCCGATTAGTATAATCCGCTCTCTTAGCTACAGGCATATATGGAAAAACGCGTGGTTAAAACGTCGCTTAGAATATAAAAATTGTTTTCCGACTGTTAAACGATGTTCGTTTTTTCCGCTATGAGCATGCAGTATCCGCATACATGTAGGCTGTTAGGTCCCTATTGTGCGTTACCTACTTTGTCATTAAGCCGCACTATTTTGTGCAATGCATATACGGTGACAAACGCTGCAGTAATATTTTGCTGGTACTTACTGGTACACTTTTAATGCTGCTTTTAAGCAACATTCAGATTTGTTCATTCGTTGCTTAACAACGAACTAACAGAACCACATTTTACAAAATGAATGTTAATTTCTCATGAATTTTAAGATTAGTGCTTATTGTTAAACCGTGTTTGAGTTCTTTTAGTATGAAATCATTATAGTTAATTAATTTCGTTAGCCTTAACGCAATATATCTGTTTCTCAAGTTCTCAACAAGCGTGCAAAAACATAGTGTGCAATGTAGTAATCAGTATATTAGCAGGCCTAAGCTAATTTATGCGGCAGAGATATTTGACATGGACACTTCTATGTTGCATATAACTGGCGAGTATAGCTTGCGAATTAATGCTCCTCGTTTAAAAAAGTTAAGCTTATTTTAGACATCATGATAATTTAAATTCACTAACAGTGCAAAAGACAGTTTTGAGTTACAAATGCAAGAAAATTTTTTTAAAAGCTTGCAAAAATTTCCATACTGTAGATTTTTTGGGAATAACAAAATTGTAATAATTTTACTTCTAAAAGTGTACAGTTTTCATGGCAAACCCGTCTTAAAGTCAAAGCTACGGAGCCTTATAATTCCATGTTGTCGGCCGATGAAAATTTTTTTCACAGCTACGCGTATACCGCGATGACGTAAGAGCTTCAGTTTCCGTTCGCGAAGTGAGATTGCACCGCTCTCAAGTGGGAATAAAATAACTTGTCAAATTACATGGCCATTTAAGGTCTACTTATATTGCAGTGTCCAAAATTATCAAAATCAAGTATAATTTTTTTGCTTGAATTATGAGAAAGCAGAGTGCGTCATTTTGCGATACGGCTGCTTATAACTTCAAGCCATTCCGGAGTCGCCATACTCTGCAAGTTTTTAAGACCCGTACAGAGCGACGCAACTAAACTGAACGGACACGATTAAATTTTTTGACGAACTGACCAATGAACAAGAAATACTGCAGTAATGCACTACAGTAGACATCATCTAATAATGTCGGTGAGTACGTGACTACGCGCACGTACGCGTCAATAAATGACCAATGGGCACGTTCTGCCTGCCCATTGATCAGTTCGTCAAAAACAAAACCGTGTCAGCTAAGTTATTGTCAGTTCAGTTACATCGCTCTGTACGCGCCTTTATAGCTGGTGTCACTGGGTTTGCGAACAGGAAGAACAGTTATCGGTGGCCCGTTTATCGGGACGACAGCTAATTAATGTCATAAATAATAGTCCGCCCAACAGTCGCTGGTTAAAGCCGACTTTCCACTAGTACGATTTGCCGCGGATATCTTGGACAACAAGTCGTAGCCTACAACAAGTTGTTACGTGAACAACATCTTAACGTGGCAAGCGATTTCGACTTTTGTTATACATTTCTCCGTGGCGCGGTCTGTCTGTCTGTCGTTTGCGTGTTGTCCGTCAGTGCTGAAGCCGTTCGACTGATTTAGACGTCATCCGACAAATACACGCATGGGGTCCAGCGACACATGGTGTCAGATGGTAGTTGCTGACCCCTTAGGGAAAGGGGAAATTTGGAGGCCGATACATGCAATTAATTTATGATTCACCAGGTGGCAGCATCGATCATAAGTTTTGCTTTTTACCGAATTACTTTGATCCTTTCTGACAACTTGATGTAGATTTGCACTAAACTTAATATTTGATTTAGATTTGCTGTTGTCAGGTCATGCTCTATCCCTCCCATAACCACCTGTTTTTGGATTTTTAAAATGAACATATTTTCCTTGTTCTCAGTTTATGTCTTAAATTAAAATGGCATTTTTTCGGTGCAAATTACTTATCGTATTATTTGTTATTTGTTTTAGTCGTTTGTCAAAAAATTGACGTTGCTATTTGTACGACATCGGTTGAGTGTAAAAAGCGATTAAAGGTAAGTAAAAAAGATACTACACAACAGATAACAGTACACAAGAAGAACCGTGCGACAAGTCGACATCAAATCGAAATACTGTATAGTGGAGTTTAGTGTTGAATGAATAGCAGTCAGTGCGAGGACAGTTCGCTGATAATCACCGGCTTTTTGCTCACCGCATTGCACCGGACATCACGCATCTTACCAACGCCATAGAGATGTACGCGCAATGACAATATTTAGTCCGCTAGAAGATCCACGATTCTGTCTAGAGATGGGAATCGAACCGAGCCCAGCGTCCAACGTTCAATTACGGAGAGAAAGGTGACACAGTTCCATGCACGCTACGCTAACGAAACGCTGTTCTTGAAAGCTACAATTAACGCTAGTATAACACACGTGGCACGCGGTGACACGCGGTTGTCTCGTCAGGCGAAATAAACAGCTACTTATGCCACTTACGTATGCCACTTCTTATTAGTGAATCATATAGTAACCTTGGCTCTATCTTTCATCGTTTCCGAGATATGGCCAGTTTTTC
>Ga0056128_1004557_pt1 | contig 17340 bp, 11 predicted proteins | sample WorMetLIZISLAND2_FD_71113 | JGI IMG/M metagenome (GOLD analysis project Ga0056128, IMG submission 71113) | Marine gutless worms symbiont microbial communities from Max Planck institute for Marine Microbiology, Germany - Olavius geniculatus... ... | reverse complement strand
GTTGACATTCCTAAGAAGCTCGTCGCCAGTGCTTGTTATGATAAGCAGCATGTCTGTGCCTATCTGCAACCATTTTCACGCTAGACAAGACAACAGCAGATAAATAACCACTTTTTAGAACGGTACTCCTCTTTGGCACCTGTGTGCGCAGGCCTCTTTGAATCTAAAGGGTCCGGACTTGGACTGCTGAAATCAACATTCAATGCTGAAAATTTTGTATGCAGGTTGTCTTGGTCTATCTCCATACATTTCGGTGCAGTTCACTCTCGAAATGTATGTCGCAGCCCAAAATCACGAAAAATTCACTAAAACCCTTTATTTGAGGGTTCAGGGTCCCTCTTTCTCCCCCTCGTTCGTAGGGACCCTCTTCACCCAGTAGCATGAAGTTTTGTCACATAATATTAGACACTCTTAAGCTATCATATGGTGAAAACCAGAAGTCTCTATCTCACCTGGTCTCCAATCGGTACCGGGTTGTGACAGACACCAAGACAGAATTAGCTAGCTCTCGCATGTAAAAAAGACAGTAAAGGCATCTGTTGCCAGTGTCTTGTTGTTAATGTGGTTGAGTTTTTATTTAGCACAAAAAGCAAGGAATGGTTAACTTTATTCGGTCAGATGGTTCAAGTGTATTTGTGGCATCATGTTCTGCTCTCCTTGAATTGTGGCATGTTTGCAGGCCTTGCAAAGTCTGGCTCTCTAGTGTAGTTGTTCGCGGTAAATTTTTCCAAATTTTGTAGGCCAGTTTGCCAAATTTGGCAGTTGACCGTGGCAAATTTCCCTAATTCTTCGTAAATTAAGATACTTTTTAGATTACTTAAAGTGTGAAAATGTCAGTTACTCTGTGTATCAAATGGTCAATGGGGATGTTGATTATGCCTCATCATTGGAATATTTTTGCTTTGCAGTGGAGTTTTGCTGATTGGTGAAGTAGTTAGTCGATTTAAAAAGATTCACGTTTTTGTCCGAAAGCTTGATTTTAATAAGGAAGTATAAAATTTTATCACTGCAAAATTTCATGGCAATAGGCACCCTCCACGTCTTGGCTCAAAATGTTGAGTATTTTGACCTTGTAAAAACAATTTCTAGTCTGGCTTTAGTACGTATGTTTGATGATCGATGAGTGCTGAAGTTAGTTAAAACTTGAAATGCTTCGTGTGTGATGTTGTTGCTGCTGTTACGATGAAAATGCATAGACTTGTACAGGGTGCACCAGAAAACAATCCCCTAGAAAGAAAAATGTTATATCTCTGGAACTATAGCACCAAATTTACATGTACATGCAGGATAATTGTCTATTAAATTTCGTTGCACTTTGCTCCTTAATTCAAAAATTATAACTATATCTTCAAACTTTGAACTACATTTTTTCAAGTGAATAAACTGCTGTTTTGGCATGAAATAACAGTGCTGATCTTACACACATATTTACTTATTTTTTTCACACCCTGTATATGTTGCAATGTGGATGTTCTTTCTCTCTGTTGATCCTGCAGTTGCTGTTTGTTGGTTTGTCTGCATTTTTGTGATGTCGTGCTTATTTGCCGCTGCTGCAGCTGATGTCTTGCCTCAAAACATTTGTCATTTACGGTTGCCAATGAACATATCTGCTAACCATGCTCAGTTCTTTTTCAGTGCTTTGTATTTTGATGGAAGAAGAAGATTTTTGCATGGGCAGTTAGGTCCTTCCTTTTCAGCGCTTTGAGCCGGTGAAGGTTAAACCCAAGTTAGCTAGCATACAGCCTGAGTTGCTGATGTGGTCAGCTCTGTTTACAGCCAGCGCCTTTAACCAACTTGGTCAGTGTGCCAGTAGTCCTTGTATCAGAATTCGCCATTTCTTCACTAGCAGTGGCCGTAACCATTGTCATCGTAACCATATTGCTTATACCTTAAACAGAAGCATAGCCAGGCTTGGTCAGATATGAAGGTGAATGGTCACCCATCTTAGCACTAATTTGGATCATCGTCGAGTAACTTCGTTGATGCAACCAACGACGTTGCCGCCAAGCTAAGGCACTAGGTTGGTGGCGTGGTGTAGTGGTAACGCATCAGTGAAGTTACTGTATGTCAGGCCTGGTTAGTACTGCGATGGGTGACTGCCTGTGGGCATGTTAACCATCTTGGTATGTAACCTAGGTCAACTCAGCCTTTCATGCCTCCGGGGTAGGTAAATCGTGTACCGGCCTATCTGGCTGGGGTTAAGGCGGGGCGCGTTCACCTCTGAGGTCGGGTGGCAGGTAACACTGTGTGATCCCATAATGACAAGTGATGCTCTGTAGCTTTGAGAGTGGTTCACTGACCTTTACCTTTACTACCTCTAAGTGTGTCCTCGTAGTCAACCCCATTGCTAAGCAGTTGCCGGTAAGCATCCATGCACTGACATGGATATTGAAGAAGGAATGGCAGAACAAAGGCTTTTTGTCTGGAGTATATCATTGCATTTTTCATTGTGTGGTATTTGATTGGACATTTCTGCTGTTGCTGCTGCTGCTGATGATAGCAATACTAGTCACTGAATCCTTGTGGACGTATTATATTGGCGAGTGCATTTGATTTGAGGACAATTTATTCGTCTACCACAGCTTTGTGCTCTCAGTTAAGTTACTCATTGTTCACTGTTCATATTGAGTTGTCTTATGTCTAGTCATTCTTGAAGTCATAATTGTTCTGTGTTATTTGATTAATCGGCTGATTTTCGTTTTGTAATTTTGTTACTGTCATCTCTGCAAGTCGACAATGTCAAACGTTTTTAATTTTCGTTGTTTTAGAGATGAGCCGTGACAGTTGTTTTTTGGGATTTTCTTGCATGCAAGCGTATGGCAGTTGTGCATTTATGTTAGTGTATTCACACTTTTGTCACATATGCTGAGCTTGTTTTTTTCGTTTATCCTGCCAATTTTTCCACTTGCTAGGCCAGTCCCCTGAAAGTAAACTGTTTGCACGAGTGTGTGATTTTATTTTGAATTTTGGGTTTGGTGCAGTTGGTAGTCATTGCATTGAATTGAATGTTTTTTGCTACATGTTAAGCATGTTCGCCTGTTGGTGAAGGCTAAAAGCCGTCCTGTACTCAGATGATAACTGGTTAGGATATTCCCCTATAGTTTCCACTACAGTAACGTGTCGGTTCTGTTCAGCTTTCATCGACTAAGCACAGTTTCGTTTATTCACTTTTCTGGTGTTCGTATTTGTTGCTAAATATTTTGCATCATTTTCTTGCATTGTCCTCAGAGAGATGGTGACTTTTTTCTTCGTCGTTGTGTGCCAAATTGTAACCGCCACGATTTGCTAACTACTGGTACCAGCGTCTCGTAGGTCATAGGACTATTCTGTGTCATGCCATGCTCCACTTTGTCATTGTTGGTATGTTGTGACTGATATGGCTAGGCGTGCATAGATTGTGCTTTAGTTGAGTTGATGAAATAGTGACGTTTGTTGTTAACATACCATCCGGTGGTCCGTGGAAAAGTAAGCATATAACTTTCATTCATTTATAACTTATCAAATATTAATCGATTTTCGGAAAACAATTCTTTTACTAGTCAAATCAGCTGTAGACTTGAAAATACTAGTAGTAAGAGATCCTATTAGTAAGAGATCCTATCACATTCTAACCATGTTGTGTGAAATGTGCTCATATTTAGAATACTGAAAGTACTTTCATTCATTGGTGACTATAAAAGCGACTGCATTTCACAAGGTATCGTAGTGACACGTGTTTGGGATGTGGTGGAATTTCTAATGACCACTTATTCGCAGTTGGTGAAAGAATTTTGAAACTGTCCAATATTTGATGCACTTTTGACATAAACTTAAACGGCTTATTTTCCATTTGGGACAGCCAAGTTCTGATATCAAAGTTGTTGCATCTTGCGAGGTATCCCTTCCTGCATCTTGATGCCAAATCTGCCTCCGAATCTCGTTGACAGTGGTGTCGTGGTAGGGGAGATGGGGAGAATTGCCACCTTCCCCTAAATTTTAGCCTGTCGGAAAATGTTCCGTCATAAAGTTCTCATCCAAAAGTACCAAATTTTGCGGCAAACCCCCCATTTTGGGGACTTTGGGGCAAAAGTGAAACTTTTAAGTGCCCATAATCTTTTCCATCAGAAATTTGCAGCTGACAAAAAATTGCAACTTCCCCCCCTACTTTTTCAAGCCAGGATGCTGCTCCTTGTTGAATGACTTTTCACTGCTTGCATTCATTCTCAACGACTCAGTGCATGGTGTTATTTTTACATTTGTCGTTGTTTTGTTACTTCGTTGTTGCCGTTGTTCTTACCACCGACCGAGCTAGCGCGATATTGTTACAGTGTTGACCGTTATTTATTACTGCTACGTTACGTTATGACGATGATGACAACGTCTTCATGTGTATTTTTTTGCATACAGAGAATTTGTGCTGGAGCAGGAGGCAGTTTCATATGTCATCTCACGACGAGGCATTGCTTAATTTTGTGTGGATAACGTTATCATATGTATGCGTAATTCGTAGATTTTGTCGCGTGCTTAGCCGTAGCCATGAGTTGTTGAACGTTCAGTATAAACCAGTGTTTTGAAGCCAATAAATGACTAGAGTTGTCTACTATGTCAGCAGGCTTCCAGTGCATAGCTGCACTCCACGTGTCAGTTACAGGGGGGTGTGGAAGCTGTATGGCAGGGATGGTAAAAAATGATAAATCTCAATCCACTTTTAAAAGTGGCTTGGAAAAGCATCACTTTTCTTCCACCTGCATTTTACTAATTCTTCCTAGCGTGATACCTGTGGATCCCCGTAATTTTGTATCACTGTATTTCACCCTTCAATTCCACTTTTATTTTCATGAATTTTCTAGCGGTTTCACCCTGGATGCTGGACACCCTAACTGGGAAGAAACAAGACCTTTTTGGACCACTGCTCACATCCACCATTCCACTTTTTCAGAACTTCAGCGGCACCTGGTCGGTAAATACAGGGTGCGGCAAAAAAGTAGCCCCTAAAGTTTACCACTGTTTTCTCAGCAACCGTTTGTAATTTTAATTTGAAATTTCAGTTTTATTCATCTATTCTTTTTTTATCTGTACATTGTGTTGCTGCTGTCTGTATGACGAAATAATGATATATATTAAAACCTTTTACATTTAACTGCCTAGTAAAATATGATTGTGTTGAAAAACGACAAAGTTATAGATTTTTTAACGTGACCGCATACCAATTTTTCAGCATTAAAAATGTTCAAGCTACAACAACAACTCGGTAACATTGTTGAAACAACACAGTTAATTAATGATCAGATGTTAGAATTTCATTGTCATAGTGGATGTTTGAAGTGTCCATCTCCAGCTCCAAGCTCCAAAATAAGCCTTCAGTCACTTAGTTTGATAAGTCTTTCACAGCCTTGTCGATCGGTCCTTGTGTTAGGTTGCCCCAGATAACCTTAAGCGATTCCTTGAATTAGCAATTGTTTTCGGCTTTGTTTTAAGCTTGCGGTAAGCCTCCAACATTGCACATCACATGTAATAGGCCATTGGTCTTTTGTGATAAAATCTGGACAGTTGGTCCGCAGCCAGTTCTGTGCGCTGTGCGCTATGTAACGCTGGCGTGCCGTTCTGCTGGAAAATGAACCTGATTTTCAGTCGGTGATTGCTTTAAAAGAACGATAATTTAAAGATAATTTATAAACATAACAAATTACTGTTTATCAAAATGTCAATGTGACTCATCGGCAGTAATGTGGTAACTGGTTTTTGAAAATTAAATAGCATTTTAGCTTGAACATTTTTAATGCTGAAAAATCGGTAGGCGGTCATATTAAAAAGTCTATAACTTCATCGTTTTTCAACAAAATCACATTTTGCTTAGCAGTTAAATGTAGCACGTTATTTATAAAATAAATACGTAAAATTTCAAATTAAAATTCCATACGGTTGCTGGGAAAACAGCAAAAAAACTTTTGGCGGCTACTTTTTTGGCTGCACCCTGTACACTAAGTTACACTTGCCAGTGCAAATACATGTAATCATAAGCCAAACTTGGTGTATAGGCTTTTGATCAGAAACACTTGCACAGTGTTGTCAATATACACTGGCCACACAGAATAGTCAGCAGATTTGTGGAAACTCAGATTCTCAGTCGTTTCTTTCATCACCAGTTGATTCATCGCAGGCTGATAATCACAAAATGCAAAAAAAACAATTTGCGGTTGATGTGGTTCCAGTCGACTGTAGCAGGCCTAATTTATGCATTTGTGCAATGGAAAATAACAATGATACACAACATGTGAACACTGTACGAAAGTTTGAAGTTGGTGTTGGAGATGTTGCCATCAAGCAATGAAGTGTCCTGCAATGATTAAGACAGCTGGCAATCACGTGATAATTTAAATTTTGTGCATTTTTAATTTTGCTGTTGCGTCACTTGTTGCGTTGTTGTTGCCTAATTGCTTGCGCGATTTTATTTGCGTATCTGATTTAACGATAATTTTAATTTTAAAGTTTAGCTTAGATATTTTCCAGACAAAAATCACACGTACATTTTACTGATGATAAAAACGTGTCGTATTATACTGAACAATAAATTGAAGATGATTACAACTGTATATAACTGTTCTGTGATGAGTCGAACGGTGATGAATTTAATTTACCTAGTGATGAACTGTCAACGTGATGAACCGACCGTGTTGAATCGACCGGTGATGAAACGACCGGCCACCGAAACTCAACCATGAGCCTGTGTTGGATCAGCTAAGAGAAAAATGGAACTGGCTTGGACACACACTGAAAAAGAGATGATGACAGCATTGTCATACAAGCAGTACATCATGAGGCCACAGAGAAAGATGGCAATTTCAGAACTATGGAAAGAGATTTGAAATTGAGATATGTAGATAGCGGGAGCAAGATGGAAGTGGCAGCACAGGACAGAACTGGGTGGAAAGAAGTGGTGTGTGGCCTATATTCCACCAGCATAGGTGAAAATCTAGCCACTTTAATGTCTGACAGTTTACGGTGCCTGTTTTTTAATTATCTCCGCCAATGGAACGAAGTGAACATTGGAGGAGATTATGAGATTGGTCGTTCTGTGTGCCGTGTATGCTTGGCGGAGATATGCACTTTTACGAGCGACTTCTAGTTTGAAAATAAACTTTCGACAACAATTAAGTTCATTTTACATTATCACGATCTTATATCATAAACAGCAGCAACATGGACTAAAACCAGTAACAATGACGTTCGTGTGAAAATTAAGCACAGTAAATCATTCAACAAAAATAACACAAAGCACACAAACCAGCTTTTTAACTACCATGCACAGATTGAACATCTGTGCACATTGGTATTAGTATTTTGGAATTTGGCATTATGAAGAAAAACTTTTTCGATACAGTACAATGACCTTGATTCATGATCTTCTGAACGTAAAATCAGGCATCAGTCAAATATGACTTACTACAACCAAAAAATATCAGATAGAACAAGAAATTTGAGCTAATGCTCACGAGACACATGAAAGCCTATAGCAGTTCCTGTTCGCAAACTGCCTTTGTCTATATCCAGCCATTTCATCAAAATTCACTCTTGAAGTGCACAGCGCAGCCGAAGATTGCAAAAAAACCAATGAAGCCCCTTATTTCTGGAGTTCAGGGTCTTTCAAAGTTATCAATGTTGATACGACCAAAAAGCTCATCACTAGTGTTTGTTGTGACAGGCAGCATATCCATGCCTATCTGCAACCGTTTTCATGGTAGACTGCCAACAATAGTCAAATAACGACTTTACAGGGGTCTGCTTTTTGATGCCCTTGTGCGCAGGTTTCCTTGAATGTAGAAGGTCGAGACTTGGACCGTTGAAATCTGCGTTCAATGCTGACAATTTCATACGCAGCTTGTCTTGGTCTATCTCTAGTAAATTTGGCGCCAGTCACTCTTGGAATGCGTCTCGCAGCCCAAAATTGCCAAAAAATCCATAAAAACTGCTATTTTAATGTTCAAGGTCATCCACGTCATTGCTCTCGGTGGCAATCAAAAGCCCATGTACAACTTCTATTAGTGATTAATCGTAACCTAGGCCCTATCTCGCACCATTTCTGAGATACAGCGACTTAATGGCCAAAAACTGCAATTTTTCCCTACCCCCCTCATTTAGTGCCCTTGCTTGGCGTGACCCCTTTCGAATTTATGGAAAAGCTTTACCGATCCTGAAACTAGAGTCTTCCAGGCAGTTGACTGTGAAGATTTGGTGATCCTAGCTTGCACCGTTTATGACTTATCCACCCGTGTGACAGACAGACGGACAGAATTTGATGGCTAGAACACGCTATAGCAGTTCCTACTTTCGTGCATAAAAACCATATTCACATTTCCTCCAATGTTCAATGTTCATATACCTCCTTTTAGCTTGCTACTTTTTATGTGTATTTTCACATGTTTATGTGTACTGCGTTTACGACGTCATAATAAATAAATAAAGTCTATGCACAATCCATATACAAATTTGAGCTTTATGCATCACTTCATTGTTGATTAGCAGACCACAACTAACCTCGTCTTGCAAAACGTGCAGTTCTTGTAGTTTGCTGCTGCAGAGCGATAGATCACGGACATAATCCAATAATCAGTTATCAAGCCATCAGACCCCCAACAGCAAAGGCCAGACAACTGAATGTATTTCATTGAAACCGTGGAACAGTAAGGAACTATCGACTGGCGGATCACAGATGCTGTTGACTGATGACGTCAGAGACTGGGATGCCGTAATCGACCAGGTACCTTGGAGCTTTGTTCTGAAGGTGCCGGTGGACCTTCACTGCACTCACTCGTGAAGGGTAGTATATCCGCACAGCAATTACTGCACTGCGAGTCACAGTCTTCGGCATGTAGCATCACGATAGTGTCACGAGGTATGGTGGCAACACAAGAGATGACAGCTACCGGAACTCGTAGATACAAGAGCTGTACTTGGGAACATGGGTTAACGTCAGTGACTGGTACCTACACAGGAACATAACAGCACGGACAGCCATCTACAACATAATGACTATGGCTCGTTAAAGCAAAAAACAGAAAAGAAACATCAAATTTTGAATTTTGCATAAACAGCAATATTATCACCTACCAGTAGACAACCAGTAAAAGCAGTGTTTAACAAAAGTTTATTCTGTTGATAACAATCAATATAGTATTTACAAAAAAAAATCACAAACAGACAAACAAACTACAGGGTGGGCCAATAAAAAAACGTGCCACTTTACTTGTCAACATCTTTGACAATTATTAACCGATTTTCAAAATTCTTTCACAGGCACACTATGGACAATTTGCAATAATGTGATTATTACACAAAGTAATTACAAAAAATTACAAAAGTAATTACAAAAAATTACAAAAGTAAAGTGGCATATTTTTATGGCCCACAGTGTAGTTTGTTTGTCTGTTTGTGATTTTTTTTTGTAAATACTATATTGATTTGCGATTCATTCTCTCATTCACTCGTATTTGTTTTAAGGCTGTACTGGATAATATGTACATGTATTTTCTAAATCTGGCTGCAGACATTCAAGAAATCCAAAGGCTATGTCACGCCAAAACTGAACTTTTTCTAAGTCCGACACACATCTGCAAATCTGGCCAAAATATTGCCAAAGCTAGATTTTGGCTGGATTTGTAAAAAGCACAATATCAGCCAGGCCTGAGCCAATTTCTGATACAGCCCGAGTTCACATTGTATAAAAAGTACTAGATTACACAAAATAGTGAAAATGACAACACAGGAAATGAGAAAAAGTGATAAAAGTTAAAAAAATGCAAACAGATTGTAATAGTTAATAACAGTCTTTAAATAGCGGTCTAGTCATGAATATAAAGTGATGCCAGTTACCATTCTGAGCTACGGTGGTAATAGTAACCCTCAATGGAGCCGAGAGATTTCTGAAAGCAAATGTAGTAGAAGCCAGCGAACGATGCACCTGTGATGTCCTTAATAGTGTGATCAGGCACAAGGAAGTGCTCCTAGCATATCACAAACAAATATGCAACACATAATCTGACAATAATGTTGGTAAATAAAAAAAATCTTGCGGACAAATTCTAATAGTTCTTTCAAGGTGGCATAAGAAGTGCCACATCGCCTCAAATATGCTGCATACTGCCTCATGAAACAATGAATATTCAAATGCACAATTTACGGCATTTAGCCTATTCAATGCAGAAGTGATACAAAATCATTTGCATCGAGAAATATACATCTACAAACAAAAAATGGATGCATGGACACTGGACAATAGTATGTTTACATCTGTGTTGCTGACATAATGGTGGAAAAATAACTGATGTGCTGTAATAACGACCAGTCAAAGTACAGGTATTCATAGAAAGAAGTGCATGTACAAAAACATCTACCTTCCATCTCATGAAGACAAAGTCTGTGTTCTTCAGATCATCATAGCAGAACTCATCAGTATTGAATGTCTTTGAGAACTGGTTGAACGACCCAAACTTACTCTGTCACAACATCACACATAGTTGTATAATACGTATATTCAATTTCAGGTGGTAACAGCTATTTTTAATGGTTAACTTTTCAAAAATTAAAAGATTAACTAAGCATTAATTTTACTAAAACTAACATTAATTAGTTATGGTGCAAGAAAAATGCATGTTTTTTTATCAACTTTATGTTTTTATTCAGCTGGCAGCTGTCACAAATCCAGTGAAAGAACAACTGGTCTATATTATAATTTATCTTGACTATGGGGCAAAGTGCTTGCTTCACCCAATCATGCTGTCTGGACAAATTAATTATCAATAATTATCAACTGCTTGTTAATGTATCCACGTCATAATGCACTGTTAGTGAAGTGATGCGACTTTAATCGAAAACTTTAAAAAGTAAAATATTATGAATCGCTGAAAAATTTTTAACTACCAATTGCATGATTTATTATTAATTTCTGCAGCTCTACATTCAATGAGCCCAGCTAAAGTTTTGTTTTGTTTAGCTAAAAATTAACTTTAACTGACCCAATGCTTACGATCCACGTCTTCATCTGCATCCCATTTTCTTGTCAGAAATGGAAACCTTGCACTGATAATCTCTCCATCAAAAAAAGTTGTCAGTGTCGGAAATTCTTCTGTGAGACCTTTTATTTTGAGATATCCACATAAGTACGAATTATTCATGTCAACATGCTGCAGCATTAAAAATAAACACAGAACGTGTTAATAAATAATGTAAATGAAACATTGAATACTGCAAAAATAAATAATACAAACTACATATTATGCTATAGTACAATAAATAATACAGTATACAATGTAATAATAATAATAATAATAATAATAAAATCATTTATACAAACAATATTTGCTAAATATCATCTGTGCAGCTCTTCATTGCTAACAGTGCATTTGATAAACTTTAAAATAAAATATGCTCATTAATATTAATTTCATTACTAATTTTTATCGTTAATAACTTTTATATTCTTTTTGTAAGCCTGCAGTTTAGCCTGTTAAACACAACACAGCTAAACACACAGCTATGGGATCATCATACTGCTCATCAACTCATAACTGCACTGTCTATAAGATTCTCTTAGACTAACCCTATCCCTAACAGCGTATACGGAGTTAGCATAAAAGCATAGTTTCACTGATCTAAATCGTAGCCAGTCGTCCTCGTACCTGAAGATTGACAACGACGTCGTAGCTGTTTCCTTTGCTCTTCTGATGTCCGGTGAACTTGGAGCCACTGTACAGCAGCGAAGTTGTCACGCCTGGCTGCAATGTATTCGCTGGCGCCGGAGGGTCGTACAACTCAACTGTTTCCCAAACCGACATTATTTTCAACTTATACAAACACTAACAATTATGTCGACATGCAATTCTACACACTACAAATACGTTAGTAGCATAATAAATAAAATAACGACGTCACTCTTCGTTATGTTTGTAAACAAACATAAAATATTTATAAAAAGTTCAACATTTTCTTCTACAAATTCGGTACACCGATGCTTCGGCCAAAGATTTAATTTTTGTAAAAAAAAATTATACAATAAGACACAGTCGTTAAATACTTACTGCCAAGTTGTTATGTTTGCTTGTGGCAAAAATATCTGGAAAGGTTAGAACTTGAACAAAACCAAAAAACGTTTATCGTGCTACTAGCTCGTTACTTATTTATGTAAATGAGATATTACATATTTTATGTAATTGTTAAGTAGAAGTAAACAGTAATATTCTTGTAATTTCTTAGCAGAAATCAAAATGTACGACCCCATGGATGAATACTATTTGGAAGAAGATAAAATGTAAGTATTTAATTTGCAGCTTGTGTTTCAGTCAACTGCCACAGTTGTTTTAAACTTGTGTACAGTAGTGTCTTACTGCAGTGGATTTCTGTTGTCTGTCCGAAAAGTTACCCCCCTTGTGACCTTACTTTCAGTGTCATTATTGGTGAAGACAGTAGTACGCATCGTGGTCGTTTTAAACTTCCTGGTGGAGAGCTTTGCGACAATGCCGATTTTTGCATCATTATTGTTCATTGCTTAATATTTTTTCAGTCGCTTGTTGTCTAAAATCAGTACAAACAAAAAGCAGTATATTTGACATATTTTTCGTGTGTTGTCTATAACTCTTGTGTAAGTCTGTGTGCATCAACATAATTGCATTTAGCATTATTGGGAAGGTGAAGATCGAGGCACTGTGATGCTGAGGACGAAATGCCACAAGCGTCAGGTGGGGTGGGGATGGCTAGCAGATATCCCTGAGCCAGCCAACTAGGTCTTGGGCAGCTTCATAAGCCGAAAAATAAATTTTGTGTATCGTGGAAGACTTTGTGAAACGATAGCACAGCAAGCAAGCGAGAACATTTTGTAGCTTTTTCTGCTATTTTTCTGACATGATTTTCAGTGAAAATATTTGGGAATTTATCCTGGCTACTTTGGCTATGCAACAGGACATCTCCAAATATCAGGGGTGCTGGTGCTATGGCAGGTCTCCGATCGATGACCCTGTCACTTAGCACATTTGTTTGTCTCTACAACATTGTCAAGGTGACATTTCAGTTCTCGGATGGGTCACTGTCAGATATATGGGTGACACTGTGGACCAGTAAACCATCTCAGTGTATAAATAACCTCCAAGTTGAACTCAGCCATCCATCCCTTCAGGGTAGATAAATCAAGTAATGGCTTGCCTGGCTGGGGTTAAGGCACGTGTGTTGAGGGGTGACTAAAAACATGAGACCTGACATGGTGTTACCAGCAAAATTGCAGAGGCTGACATTGCGAGACCGGTTTGAATGTGTGAGTATGTATTGATCAGAAGTTTTTTTGCAGTAAGCAATACCAGGGTGGTATTACATAAACTGTATCTGTCAGTCTGTAATTGTGTTCTTTGTCATCTACATTTATTATCGTATCATTCCAGCGTTTTGTGTAAGATATGTGTTGTTTCCTGTCAGTGAAAATGGCTGAAGTTAAAACTTTCTTCCAGTACAGAACTTTGCAACAAAGGTTGCAAGAGGTGCAAATTCCGTCTGTTTCATCATTAATCGGTGCAAAAATGGGTATCAATTTTATATGAAAAACTTAAATTTGTGGGGGAAAATATATTGCTAATTGGATATGTATATTATCACATTATTGTCATTTTCCTTTGTACTTGCTCAAAAGTTGAAACTGGGTCGGGGTACCCGGGCAATTGCAACCCGGTATCCGGTTCTAAAACGGCTAATGCTGCAAATCACTAGTGTAATTATCATCAGAATCTGGCATCTTTTGCATGATCAGGTTGGCAGCTTTGAAAATAGGATGCTGTGAAAGAAGGTTTTGAAAAAGCTGGTTTTCAGTCTTTAAAGTTTTAAGGTTTTTAAAGTTTTGGGTTTTTTTTCAATGTGCAAAGTTAGTCACATTAAGTATTACGGTAAGTCACATATTTAAATTTGGATTTGAAATTGAATATGGCCTATTGGTCTTCATCACATGACGCAAAAAGAATTTTAAAATCAATTAATTAAAGCTAAATTTGGGTTGCAATTTTTTAGATTTAAGGTTTTTAAAGATCTAAAAGCCTATGTTTATAGATCCCTGCAGTAGTGCATGAAATGAAGACATTGTTGAGATGAGGACTGGCAATCTGTATACTGTCAGCGTAGCTGTTGTATGCCTACCATTGATCTATATAGGCAGAGCAATAATGGTTGCTGTGGGCTATAGGCCTGCCATATACCGGCCATGCTGCAGCACGCCTGCTGTGCACAGCACACGGGAGCAACGGCGCGTATGGCGCCACGTCGTCGTTTTGATAAATACCCGTAGATGCAATGGGTGAATGGGGTCGTAGCAGGCAGGAGAAGGGGCAGCCCTCCCCCTAAAGTGTAGCATGTCAGAAAAAATTCTGTCAAAAATACAAAACTTTTTTGGCTGGAAATCTTCCACTTTGTGGGAATTTAGGGGCAACATTGAAATTATTTTAGCACCCATGGTCTGTCTGTCGAGAAATTGCAACTTCCTGTCCCCATCGTGCTTCCTTCCCCTGAATAGATGCACCATCACTGGGGGAGAGGTTCACAGTTCTTCAGAATTTGCCGTGCATATTTATTTGCCCCTTGATATTGTGATAGATTTTCTGGTCAAAACCAGAGCCGCGGAATTTTTTTGTCAGTAAAAAGGTGTCAACATTTCAGCAGTTTCGTGACGTCTGATATACCGTAGTAGTTAACGCAGTTATCTATCGATGACATTGTTGGGTCTGAAGTCAAAGAATTGTAAACAGATGTGGCACGTCATAAGTTAGCTTAGTGAATGACAGCGTTCAGTCTGAAGTGTTAACAGTGTTAATTTTTTCACGGACTGCACATCATCTAATACTTAGGAAATCTTAAGATGTTTTTGGGGTGGTATCGCTTTTGCAGCATAAGCGATTCCGTCTATTTCTGCTGAAACCATTCGATTGGTGCCATTTGACAGGTACAATTCCGGGGTCCACTGACACATTGTATGACTTGAGGTCCCGGATTTTGAGTTGTACTTGGACCAGCGAATTGGAAATTGCAGCCAAACAGTCACTTCTATGCTGCCATTTGGCGAATGCAAATGATGAGTTGCACGGATTTGAGACAGCGATTCTGTTTTTTGCCAAATTGCTTTGGTCTTTGTAATTTTCACCGTCACTGCAGAGCAAGGAACGCTAGATTACTGACCGTGTCAAGCACACTTCTGGCGTAGCGGTAACGCGTTTCATTCGATCAACGATGTTACTGTACGCCCCGCCGGGTTAGTACTGCTATTGTGACTGCCTGCGGGCAGGTAAACCATCTCGGTATGTAACCAGCCGCCTAGGTTAACTCAGCCTTCCATCCTTCCAGGGTGGGTAAATCGAGTGTATCTGGCTGGAGTTAAGGCGGGGCACGTTCACCTCTGTCGGGTGGCAGGTAACACTGTGTGATCCCATATGGCAGGTGACGCTCCGTAGCTGTGTGAGGGTTTCAGTCTTCTAAAGAGCTATATTCCGACCTTTACCTTTTTACCTTACTTGTAGTAGCTGTTAACCACATACTATGCTTTAAAACAGGCATACATTTATTGGTAACATTTTGAGGACATTTCACCCTTTCCCCCCTCCTCTTTAGTGAGAATCTGTTAACACCCGTCCGTCGCTGGCTGTGTATTGTACACGCGGCAAACATAGGCAGCAGATGTTATCGCCGATTGCCTCGGCGGGCGAGCGGTGTGATCCCGTTAGTTAGCCTACACGCTGGATACCGGTATAGTGTGCTGTGATGATTGAGTATCAGTAGTCTGACATATGGTAGCGCTGCCGGACTATAGCCTAGGCGCTATGTTCAGCGATTACGAGTACGTCCTCTTGGACACGGACGATATACACGACTATCTCGTCGACGAGAACAAATGGCTACAACTGCCGTGGGAAGACACCATGTAAGTAAAGTCATTAAGTCATTAGATATAGCTGATTGGGGCGGTGCTGTGTCCGGTGGCTGCACCGCAAATTCAGTTGTTCGGTAGCGCGGGCAGTGGATGGCCGCATAGTGCGCTGCGGTATCATTATCTCACGTCAATCAGCTGCCACTTCTGAGATTGTAAAGCCCTACTGCAGGGTCACGAGTCTGACTGGTGTAACTTGTAAGCAGTGCTGTCGCAAATATCTTTATCGACCCTCCAATTTGTCTTCTTAGGTCTGCCCAATGCCCATCCATATTTCTCCCTGAACGTCTGTCCCGTACGTACTCCCGGGTCGTAATATAAAAGACCTAGAAAATCTAACATTGGCGTTAATGTTCCCTTATGAATTATTGGTTCATAACGTCAAGGGTTATGGGGGTAAGGTTAGAGCTGCGCAGCTGGACGGTCGCATAATATGTCGGCACTCGGCACTCGCACAAGCCATGTCATTCGTCAACAAAGCTGATGGATCTCCGTGTACCTCCCCAGAGGAGACCTTGCACCGTTGGCGAGAACACTTCACAGCCGCACTCAACCACCCGCCGAGTGCTCGGAGCGACGACTTGGATACGGAAGCGGACACCACTACGAGGGACACTGACACCCCCGTAGACGCGCAATCTCTCGACGAAACCATCTCTGCAATCCGCAAGCTTCGTAACGGTCGAGCCGCAGGACCCGACGGTATTCCACCAGAGCTCAAATGCGCAATTGGTCCCATATCAACAGCCTTGCATGCAATTTTCACAAATGTTTGGAGGACCGGCCACATTCCCGCCGACTGGAAGGATGGCGTCCTGACAGCACTATACAAGGGAAAGGGACCGAAAGCAGAGTGTGGCAGCTACAGGCCAATCATTTTGTTGTCCGTACCGGGAAAAGTTTTTGCACACGTCCTCCTAGCTCGCATTCAGCCTCTCCTCGACATTACACGGCGCCCAGAACAATCCGGATTCGTAGCAGGCCGATCCACTATAGATGCCATCCTAGCATTACGATTGCTGTCGGAGATACATCGTGAGTTTAATCGGCCCCTGAACGTCGTGTATCTCGATATCAAAGCCGCCTTCGACTCCGTCGATAGACTTGCTCTCTGGAAGGCTCTGCGAGGTCGGGGAATTCCGGACGTCCTACTGGACCTCATCACCGCGCTTCACGAAAAGACCTCTGTTCGTGTCCGCCTCGTAAAGCAGCTGTCGGACCCACTCTTAACAACCTCTGGCGTAAGACAGGGTGTGTTCTAGCCCCAGCACTCTTCTGTGTGGCTATCAACTGGATACTGCGACACATGAAATCTAGACCTGGAATCACGATTGGGCGTGATATCTTCACCGATTTAGTATACGCTGATGATACGGCCTTCTTCGTCGAATCACCAGCCTCCGCCGCCACATGCCTCT
>Ga0056128_1004556_pt1 | contig 17340 bp, 10 predicted proteins | sample WorMetLIZISLAND2_FD_71113 | JGI IMG/M metagenome (GOLD analysis project Ga0056128, IMG submission 71113) | Marine gutless worms symbiont microbial communities from Max Planck institute for Marine Microbiology, Germany - Olavius geniculatus... ... | reverse complement strand
TGCTTCTTTCCCTTACAAGTAAGCCCTCTCTGTGCAGCTAGGAAGCCTGGGGGAGCAGTGTGAGCACTGGCGGATTTAAGGGGGGGGCGGCCGCCTCCTATTGACCGGATGCATCTTAAAACAACTGAAAATTTTGCTACTACGCTATATAATTATAATATTACATAATATACACATATATTATTTTATAGATAGAATGAACGCCAATAATAGAATGATAATATAAATACATGCCAGCAGCAGTACAAACAGATAACAGTAGGCTCTAGCACGCTCAAGAAGCTTAACTAGTACAAGCTCAAGCAAATTATTACCAAACTATTGCTTTAAAAATTGGCTTTTTAACTGTGTAATGGTAAGACTTTGCAGCTAAGGGCAACACATTCCTTTTTTTAAATTAAAGACCTCATATACATCCGAAACACCCTGCTTCACTACCTTGTGAAGATTCTTGAGTCTCAACATAAACATCTGCAGAACAGCGTAAAGTTTAAGGTGTGGAGGAATCTTTAACGATGAGTCTACTTGCTTACTTTTTATAAACCAGAGGGTGTATTGACATATTTATGCAAAATTCAATGAGCAGATGCAAACACGGTAAATACCAAATATAAAACAGCGTGAACGGGAGACGTTTTGGGGCCGACAGCGGGTTTTGACATGCACTCTGAGTGCCATTCCAGCATCGATCTTCCCTCAATTTTCCCAAAGCAATGAGTTATTTGGGTGAATCAGTGTTTAGTGTTTATCAAGACACATCACGAAGGAATTACAATTACAACTTAAGTTTAAGAATAAAACGGCTTCGATCTGTGCCAGATTTGGTGCCGTCCTTTCAATATTTCCAACGTTATAAGCCGTATAACAAAGTCGCCCCTCCTTTTTGCATACCCTGGACACACACAGGTCTTTAACTCATACTAATAATTAATACTTAACTTGATGTAGCACCTACGGAACATACAACACAATAACATAAGGCACAAATTGTATCACATCAAACCTCACAAATGCCAATGGTGCAGTTCAGTGGCATAGCAAAACACTGAGGAACCCTATTTCAACAGTAAGTTAAGCGCCTTCACTGTTGTGAGCTCCAACGTAGGGCTGAGAACAAATGTAGCATTTAGGGAGGGGAGTGAGTGAGTGAGTAGGGTTTAACATCTCGCCAGACACAGTATAAGTCATTTCGGAGACGGCCTTTCCAGGCAGAATCACGCACATAACAATGGAACAGTAAGTTTAACCTTTACAGAAAGTTTGACTTTTATAAAACACAAAAAACGACCTAAACCTAAAAATGTAAGAACTGCCAATTATAATTGTGCATATGTAATGGTAAAGGCAGTTCTAATAATCTTCCCCGTTATCCTCCAGACAGTCATTAATCTCAGAATTATTAGAAGGCAGGGGCGTATGGAAGACAGCAAGCTCCCTCCCAACCAGCTGTAAATGGCATGTCGAGCGTTGTAAGCTTCCCAGTAGAATTTGCGATAAAACCCCAGCTGGCAAAACTTTTGATGCTTTTTGTGTTCTCAGTTGACCTCTCCTAGCTGCTATGGAAAAATGCATCTGCACTGTAGAGCTGTACGTTATCACTTCACTTTTCTTGCCTTATTTTGTGTTTGGGCCCCCATGCCCCAGAAGATCGGGGCCCAAGTTCTTTGAACCGCCGAAACCTCCGGTTTTTATGCCACTAATGTGGTGGCTATTGTGCTTGACTCAGTCAACAGTTATTGTACACTAACCGCGCTTAGTACACGCGCAGGCAACTGTGTGTAAAACATAACAAATAAATGCAAAGAATCACACAAAGATCTAAGGAAAAACACAAAATATGCAACGCAGCAACCGGACTTTTCTTTTGCATGTAATACAGAAAAAAACAGCAAAATGATACGAATAGAAGGCACAATAAAACAAAGCACAAATTACCTCGCGGATAACGGACGTTGCAAAAATATAACAACAATGCTATTTTATAAGTCCGCAACCTGTAAGTAAGTCTATATTACCACATCTTACGACAAAACAATGTGAATTTCGGAAATGCACTTACACATTATTGGGCACAATTGTGCACTGCATAATCACAAAGATAAACCCTTTAAAGCCACGTAAAAAATCTAAGAAATGAGAAGACGTTGTGTGATGTTTTTGCTCAGTTTTTCACGCTGCTGCACTGAACACAGCAAACAGTGATTTTTTCTATGTAGCCAACACATGAATACATACTTGACTGTTTTCAGAATAGAACTAAGAAAATCTACTGCTAATATGGCAAAAATAAATATAACGATAATGAGATTTTTAAATCTGAAGCCTAATATACAAAAAGTTCAGTAAGCCAAAAGCTTCGGCAAAAAATACAAACGTGCACATAAGCAATTTACACAAAATCTAAAACAACTGCAAACAATTTACTGTAATGTGGTGTACTAGAAGAATCGATGCATGATAAAACTTCAAACACAAGTGATTTGAGAAGATAATGTCGTTGTTGATGCTGATGATGATGACGACAGATCACTGAAGAGATCTTGATAGTCAGGGACTGATGTTGACTGACCACAGGGAAACCTCAGCATCTCTCCTCCACCAATAGACAATGCAACACGCTGCAGCAACAACAACTATTACAAGCTGTACTAGCAGTAACTGGACTACAATGTAGTTGACCATTGTAGAGCACAACTAGTGCAGTTACTATTAGTACTACTTGCAAATCTACAAAACAGAATCTACTGCTACGATGACAACAAAAACAACAACAACTACTACTACTGCTACCACTACTAAAATTCAGTAATGTAAAAATTGAGCCCAGCAAAGGACTGGAGTTGTACTCAAGTCTTAACTTGTTTTTGAGGATCATGACTCGAACTGAAACCCTCGTGACTTAAACTTAGACTCAGAGCTGTTGGACTCGTGCTCAGACTAAGATGACTCGAGTACAACACTGCTAAAATAACTGCTGCTGCTGCTATGCTGCTACTACAAATAATACAACTACTATGACTGTGACTACTACTATAACTACTACTACTACTACAACTAATACTACCATGACTGGTGCTACCAGCACCACCATTAAGCCAGCTTACTGAGTGGTATTCAACAAGATTGTAGAGCGACTGGTGGACAAAATCTGCAGCTCCAAACATTCGATATCCGCAAGCACCAGTAGCATCAACAAGAAAATGCTTGAACTGAGCTGTAGTAGTAGTTGTAGTAGTGGTGGAGTTATCGGAGTGATACGAGATGACATAGCCATATATCTTGTCACTGACTCGAACCAGGAATGACCCGGCCCATTTACCACACAGCTGGTTCTCAGCGTCCTCCCGACTTATTATCCCTAGCAACAACAACAACAAAACAACTACTACTACATAACAACAACAACAACTACTACTACTACTTCTACTACAACTACACTTGCTGGTATGACCTGACTGATTTATCACACAGCTGGCTCTCAGCAGCATCATTGCTTACCATTGCTAGCAACAACAACTACATGTAACACTACAACAAAATAACTACATCTTCAAGTACATCATCATCATCATGATCATCATCAGTCACGCTTGACCAGCTAGGGTCGTAGCGCCCTCCAACTGCAGCAGTCGACAGCAATGTCGCATGCAACATCAGCAGAGATACCGGTGTCATTCTCCACTTGTCAGACCCAGGTGTGTCTCGGTCATCCTGGTCATCACTTCCAATGTAGGTTGTTGTCAGGATGACCTCCAGTTTCAAGTACAACTACAACACATACTACTACTACTACTGCTACTACAAACACCACCACCACCACGACTACTACCACTTACTGAGAAAACTGAAATGTTTACCAGTTTACCAGTTGAAGGTTAATGGATATGGACAGAAAAATAACTACTTCTTAGTAGCTCTTCACTTTTACGAGCAAGAGCTAGCTAGCTAGCTATAGCACATATTGGCTATGGTAATTCTGTCCGTCTGTCTGTCACGACCCTGATACCAATCCAAGACCAGGTAAGATAGAGACTTCAGGTTTTCTCTGTATGATAGCTGGAGTCTGTAGTATTTTATGACAAAATTTCATGCTGCTGGGTGAAGGGTGACCCCTCGAACGAGGGGGAGAAAGAAGGGCACCCCTTCTAAAAATACGATATTTTACCGATATTGGCTCGTCTAGCATGAACATGGTTGTAGATAGGCACAGACATGCTGCTTGTAATAACAAGCACTGGCATCGAGCTTCTTAGGAATGTGAATATCGATGACCTTGAATGACCCTGAACCCCCGAAATAGGGGGTTTTAGAGAATTTTTCACGATTTTGGGCTGCGACACGCATTTCAAAGGTGAATTGCGCCAAAATAGCTGAAGACAGACCAAGATGACTCCCACATAAAATTTTCAACATTGAATGCAGATTTTAGCAATCCATCTTCTAGGATCTTCTAGGTTCACGGAGGCCTGCAAAGAGGGGTACCCCTCTATAAAGTGGTTATTTATCCGCTGTTGGCTTGTCTGGCGTGAAAATGGTTGCAGATAGGCACAGACAAGCTGCTTAACATAACAACCACTTGCGACGTGCTTCTTAGGATTGTCAACATTGACGACCTTGACTGACCTTGAACCCCAAAAATAGGGGTTTTTAGTGATTTTTATGCAATTTTTGGCTACAAAAGAGGGAACTGCAATGAAATGGATAGAGAAAGACCAAGATTTCCTGCAAACAGGAACTGCTATAGGCTCTCACGCATCTCATGAGCATTAGCTCAAATTTCTTGTTTAGTTTTTCTCATGTCAGGCTTCCAGCTCTTTTCTCACACAACCATCTGTTTCTGGATTTTCTTATGTTTTACACAACAGTACTTTCATATTACTTTCTGTCATTTCTCATATCATATTGTATCGTGACAACAACAACAACTACTACTATTACTACTACCACCACTACTGCTTACCATGAAACCACTTTGCCAATCTACTAGTTGACGGGTTAAGTCCTGCACCTCGTGGTACTTCCACTTCACGAAACCAGGCAACTACATCATTACGACAGCTCGGCTTCGACGCTGAACCCTGGCGAGCTCTACATACACAACCACATCAACTCAGCCTGGCCATCGCTCCGGGGAGCTAACTATGTCCTTACGACAACTGGCAAATTATACCAAATAGAACACTCACGTTAACTCAGCCTGGCCGCCTCTCCAGGCTAGGAAAATTGAGTACAATCCTGCCTGCCTGTAGTTGAGGTCGGACACATTCACCTGTGTCAGGTAACACTGTCTGATCCCATATGGCAGGTGACGCCTTGTAGTGCTGAAATGAGTTCCTGTGAAAAGCCAGATGCATCCTTTAATTCCCACTCAAAAAATTAGGTTAGAAAATACGACAAATCTAACAGCATATCAGAACACCACATATGTCAATATTACTACTAGTAAATACTTTCTTTGTAATTTTAAAAGACATTCACAATTTTCAGCACAAAATCTCCTTATTTCAGGACATTTCGCAGCAAGCTATAAATATGAGGAATTTCAAAATGAGCGGAAGGCCTGAAGCAGTTTATTGGACATGTTTTTGCTGTTGCTACTACGACTGCTACTATTACTACACTGTGTCCACGGAAAAAAGTAACCCCATAGACATTGTTCAATAAAAAAGTCAGATCTGAACGAATCTAAACAAAATCTGCTACTTTTCATCTCCAATAAATTGCCAAAAGGATCACCAAATTTCGTTGAAAGAATAGTATTTTTCAGCAGAGTTATTAATTGTTAAATATCAATAACAAAATATCTCCGTTACCAATATGGCGTTACATAGCGCAGTCCCTCGATTGAAAGTGATATTTGTTGATGCAATCAGAAAAACGTAAAAGTAACAAAATGGTATTTTTGCAGATGACCATGTTTTAATGAAGCTGCTTATACAAGAGCAAAACTATGGTGCTAAAAGTTTATCACGGAATTTCACAGCAAGCCATGGACACTGTCAGGAATTACCAAACGGTTGTTTAGTACCGGACACTTCACGTTTTGGGTTAACCTCACTAAAGCCACTGTAATGGTTGTTTGTGTTAACAGATGTAACTGAAATTTAGCATGTCGACTGCCAATAGACGATGCATTGTTGATGTAAAACTGTGCCAGAATCAGATGTTGTTTGTTGGAGTAATGCAAATGTACATAAGGATTTTGTGGTTTTTTATGCAAAGCCATATTGGTAATGCAAATATTTCAATAACTCCACTAATAAACACTATTTTCAACTAAATTTGGTGATTGCTTTAGCAATTTATTGAGAATTAAATGTACACAATTTTATTCAGATTCGTTCAGATCTGATATTTCTATTGTACAATGTCTAGGGGATTACTTTTTCCTGGTCACAGTGTATGACTACTACAGGGTGGGCCAAAAAACCGGACCTGTTTGAGTGTTGATAACTCAGCGATGGTTAGTGGTAGAAAGACGTGTGATATGTCAAAAGTTTCAGAATGCTGTAAAGAATAAACGACAAATTTACATAGTGAAGCATTTAAATATTCTTTGCCTAATTTGCGTAAATCTTCATTACCCCTGAAATTTGGCATTTGCCTGCATTCCCATGTGCCTGAGTTCATTGAACTCAAAAACTCACTGCCAGATTTAAATTTTCTGAATTATTCAGTGTGGGGACATTGCAACAGATAGCACGGTCACAAAATTTCAGTAACTGACCAGCTGAAACGTGTGTGCTAATTGAATGCTGGGCTCAGCTGATCCTGAACACATTGACTCCAGCGATCGATCAGCTGCCTAAAAAGACTGATGACAGTTATGAATGCAAAACTCAATGTATGTGTCAACGATTGTTGATATTTCACTGTATGCTAAATGAAAATCAACCTGAATTTATGTGTTACTGCCAATTTAGCATGATTTTAGGGGTGGGACAGTTTTGTGTAAATCAGGCAAAAAATATTTAAATGGTAAGATATGCAAGCTGTACACTTTGCCTGTACACAATTTTGAAACTTTTGGCATATTACGCGCCTTTCCATCAATAAACATCGCTAAGTTATAAAAGCTCAAATATCCATGTTAAATCCATATGTTACAGTCAAATTTGCAGAATTTCGGGGATGACAAATATTTATGCAAATCAGGCAAAAAAATATTTAAATGCTTCACTATACAAATTTGTCGTTTATTCTTTACAGCATTCTGAAACTTTTGACGTATCACACGTCTTTCTACCACCCACTAACCACTGCTGAGTTATCAACGCTCAAACAGGTTCGGTTTTTTGGCCCACCCTGTACTACTACTACTACTACTACAACTCACAGTTGAGGTGGCAGTTGTGCAGTTGCATGGCTGGCTTTCAAACTGTTCAATGACTTTATGATGTCCACATCACAATACGTCGATTCATCGATCGATTCACGCACCATCCGAGCCATTGACCGCCGCCGTGTGTCATGCGCTCTCGACTGACGCACTACAACATAACACAATAGTAGTAGTAGTAGCACAGGTGGCACAAAACTAGGCCAAATATAAAATATGAGCCCTGTCCCTATTTAGAAGCATTATCCAGCTCGCACTGTAAATAGCAGCAAAGACAGACATTGAAAATAGAAGAATTTCTAACTCTGAATGTCCTTGACATATGGTATACTACCACACAGCACTCATCGACCTCTACATACATGCCAAATTTCATTCAAAACGTAAAAACATTTTGTGGACATACAGATGGACAGAGACCCGGTTTATTACTAAAAAGAACTGTTTTTATTCCTGGACAATTCCGCTACTTTTAGTCAAACGACCGAGATGACACTGCGGACTCTTACGCTGTATTTGCCACGCCTGTTCTATCTGATTGACGTCATCAGCACCAGAATGAGACGGAGTTGTTGACAAACTCGTAGCAGTTGCAGGAGTTGTGGTAGTTGCTAATGTTGATGCTGCAGTAGTTGTAGTAGTGATAGTTGGAGTAGTATCTGTAGTAGTAGTTGTTGAAGCTGACAAAGACAACCCTGAGCTTTCCACTACTGTGGTGGTTGGTTTATCCTCACTGACTCTAGTCAACAGTAACAATACTAGCAGTGTAGTAATGGTAGTAGTAGTAATAGTAGTAGTAGTAGTAGTAGTAGTATAAGTACCAAAAGCAGTCTCTGCAAACATCGAACATTAATAATAAACAAAAATGACAAAAAACCTTAACAAAAAATAGCCTTTGAGCACTCAGACAGTTCAAAACTCAACCAGTATTTTACAATGTTGTTAATATGAATTGCAATAGTATGAAAAAACATCCTGAACTAGAAAGCAGTCATAGCCTGCAGGTACCTCCGCCAAGGTAATGTGTCATACGGGCCAGGTGGCGTCATCATATTCACTTTGCCAGCGGTTCCCTTATGCCCCCTTTAACACAATGGTAGCGAAAATTTCAAAGTAATCCAGAATCCAGGATTCCTGCCGGATCACCCCCAAAATTTAATCACTTGTAGTTTATGCCATGCCAGACCCTCCTCAAAATTTCCAAAAGATCCGTCCATAACTTTTTGAGTTATCTTGCTAACACACAGACAAACAGACAAACAAAAACCGGCAAAAACGTAACCTAATTGGCGAAGGTAAAAATGTCCCAGGATTAAAACCAGAGCAATTTTTGAAAGACCGACAGATAGACAAACAGACAACAATCACATACTGAACCTTACCATTTTCATTCATCGCAGGTAATAAAAAAAAGAAGAAAAAACATTAAAACAACAATATTTAAGACAATATTTAAGACAAAAACTGAGAAAAATACTTCTTGTTTGCATTTGCTGAAGAGACCACAGTTTTGGCACGTTCCACAGCTACATTGTCACGCAAGCTCTGAGCAGGTATTATTGCTATCTTTGGCTGTCCATCAGCATCTACCAGAAAATTCACACTTCTGTTCCCTAAACAAGTGCACAAACACATACTTTTTAGTAGTACTTCTGACTTATTAAACTCGGTGCTGACAACAAACAAAACTTCATACGGGCATTGTTTACCCAGGCTGTCAAAATGCAGCCACACGGTCAACTGGAAATGTAGACCAAGCCGCCACACAACACTCTAGCTGAAGAACTCTAGCTTAGGATGTGTCACAATACCTTTCAGCCACGCCGCCTAAAAATCTGTACCTACTTCGGGCAGATCAGAATAATCAGTAGCTGCTGAGCACCTGGTCGCTGTGGTTTAGCAGGAGTGAATGGATCTCGTTTTGCTGCATCTGAATCCAGCTGCCAAACTTTCCATCGACGAACTTGCTCCTGACCAACATACACAGAAATATATCGTTATCATCATCATCATCATCATCATCATCATCAGCAGCAGCAGCAGCAGCAGCAGTACTGTCTACCTCAAATAAATATCGAAAAAATGCAAACTGATGTATTTAGAAGTTTTCAAAATTTAACCATAATAACTTTTTTCATTATTACCACAGCGGAACAAGAAACTGGCTTAAATCTGAGGTGGTTTTTATATATAACATCATAAAGTTTCCACCTGATGAATTAAACTAATGTTCTTAATTAAACGAAACTATTTTTACATTTACATATATTTATTATATGTAACTAAGCCGAATCAGGTTACCACACCTGTCGCATCTTAAAGAAGAGAATCTGTTTCTGCTCATCGTCAAGCTCGGCTAAAAGTTCTGGGTCAATGAACATATCATGAAGTATCTGTTCCAGCATTCTGGCAAAATATGCCTCCGACCAACAGCACCACTTAATGCATGAAACTTCGGTGGATGTCCAGATGCAAATCAGCAACAGCAAACAGCAATTACAGCTGCAATGACAAAGTGTCTGTCTGTAAACAGTAACTCAGCCAAATCAGCCCTTCGGCGATCGACCAGCTGACATTATGCGTAGTCAAACAGCAAGACAAATCACAACTGATTGCAAAGTATTCTGTTGCATAGATTCATTCATTCCTTCATTTGTTTGTCCATTTTCTTTATTGCCAGCAGTAAGTATGTAAGTCAAACATGAATTCATATAGCGCACAACATGAAAATTAACCTTTAATGCACTGATGACATAATGCACTTGCAGATGATAAAAGAGAGAAACAGAGAAACATACAAGTAAAGCTAGTGTCAGTAATATGTCGTGCTGCTGATATCTCTCAGTTTAGTAGCAGTTCTTGTATATAACAGGGTTGACAAAAATCACGATTTTTTCAATAAAAATCGGACAGCATCAATTTTATTGATTTAAATCAAATTTTTTTGATTTAAATAATTTTTTTTTACTTTTATTAGATTTTTAGACCATTCAATGCTATCTGAGATTACCAATGTGTTACCTTTATCTGTTAGTTTGTAGATGACAGTAATTGGCCTTGACTAGAGTTTTTTTATTTAAAAAAATTACATGTGTTATTTTTTACAGCAGACTGGCAAAAAACTATTTACAATTTTAACCTGGTGATGCAATATATTTGTGAATATTTATGGGGCTGCAATTTGTGAGACTTTTTAAGGCAAATAGTAGACAATGATGAAGGCCATCCATAACATTTCTAATACCTGTTAGCATGCTGATTGCTCAAAGTAACTACCAAAACAACATGAGCAATTAACAGAAGTCAAGGCCAAGTAAAAGGCAATGTTAACTTTGATAAAGTGTATACTTACCAGCTCAGATATGACCAAATATTAATGTAGTCAACAAAATAAATTGAGTTAGCAAGTACTACGGTGCACTAAATACTAATAATAGATTGCAAACTAAAACAGCCATCACATTTACACAAAAAGTTGTAGTTTTATATTCAGTGATTTAAAATGTGATTTTTATTGTTGATTTAAATCACGATATAAGTTTATTTTAATCAATGATTTAAATCACTTGACTTGAATCCCATCAACCCTGGGATATAATAGTCTTGTGATGAAGTTGGCATCAGTTTTGAAAGTGTCTGGTGCGACTCGGTAATTGTCTATTACAAGATGAGACGGGATGGAGATTGTAATGTTGTGATGCCGGACTGGGTGGTGAAAGTAGGTAGTGGAGCGAGTGTTGGCTGTTATTTCAGAGTTTACTGAATAGTTTGTCAGTAAAGTCTTCGACCAGTACGTTGAAAGACAAAAAGTCTGGCTGGCAGTAACCAGAACATGTGCTGTGGCTGAGGAATGTGTCGATGCAGTGTCAGTCAGACCACAGTAAGTGTCGAACTGTCAATGAGCATATAAGTACTGTGTTCAGACAGTCCCACAAAAAAACCACTCCACACTGAGCAGGCATACAGCAGCTTTGTGACCACTGACTGGAAATACCGGCGTCAGTCGGGCAGCAGTGATGCAACACACGCAACGCATACAGTGTCTGTAAACAGTTGCTGACAACTCGCTGGATGTGGTCCAGTGCTGACAGTTTCCTCGTGAGTGTCATGCCTAGGAGGCTAGGATGCAGATTGCGGAATGTCAACTTGAATAATGCCTGGCAGCTGTCGTGGCGTGTACTGCAGTGTTCTCTAAGTATGGGTTCGAGGCCAGCATTTTCAAGGCGAAGGCCAAGGCCAGTGGTCCTCCAGGCCAAGGACCAGGGCCAAGGCAAAACAAGTGGCCTTCGAGGCCAAGGCCAAGATCAAGGCCTGTGGGCTTCACAGTCATGGTCCCTAAATAAGTAAGTAAGTAAAATAGCAATCTTATACTGCACACCAAAAATGCTCAGATAGTTTTATTTTTTCAGAAACACTCCAAACAGAAAAAAGTCAATATAGTTTCAGTTTCATTGCATAAAGCAACCACATTCATTAGAAGTGACTAAAGGTCAAATCGTCAAGGCCAAGACCACTGGTCTTCAAGGCCAAGGCCTATGTCAGACGTTTATGAGAACAAAGCAAAGGTCACAATTCTTTGTCTTGGAGCTGTTCCCAAGGTCAAAGGCAGTTCTCCAAAACCCCATCTTTAGAGTCTTACTGCTGACATACATGATATTCTCTGTCGCTTTTGTCATGTTGCGGGTCAAATTATTGTGATATTGTCGACTTCTGCAGATCAGGTTTTGACTTAGCCTTGTGATACACGGCTCAGATCTCAGATTCTTGAATCGTAGATTGAAAGGCTTAAACATTAGGCTAGTTTTGACTCCGTTGTCGGTCTAAGACTTCAGTCTTAGACTAAAGTTTCAGCAAAACTTGACCATCCAATGTCCGTCAAAATGACTGCTTTTAATAATCACCGTACACAAAATATGACACGCGTATACAGCAAAGACTCGCAAAAAGTCGTATTTCTCGTATACATTATACATACCGTACTCACATAAACTTCAATGTTTGTTTACATCCTGATGTGGGAAATTCCCGCTATGCCTAAACACCCAAGGCACCCGAAAAACTCTTTGGGAACTTGATGCTGTAGTTGAAGTCGCAGTTAAAATGTAGTAATGTATACATATTTAGGAGCAGATATTGAGCTTTTTAAGCAATACCCAAATTTGACGCCAAGAAGGCATCACAAATTTTCACAGCCCGCTGTGTACAAAGGTAAACCTCATATGCCTAGTTGTCAGTTTTAGAGTTAAAGTCGTTATTATAGTGCAGCCTTATGAAGTGTCTTATCGGCAGTGGCGTAACTTTTGTCCAAACATGGCGGTAGGCTTAACAATATTATTTTGTTCCGAGAACTATATTTGCTGAGAAGCCACGATGTTCCCCGCTGCATAAAAGTAGCATCCGCCATCGCTTTTTAAAAATTTACTATTAATTTCAACAATGATATACTAAAGTGCGATCAAGAAAACTATGAAGTATAGGCCTACACCACACCAGCTAAATCTGGAAACGAAGACGTTAGAGATTTTTGGAAAGCGACGTGCAAACAAAGTTACAGTCACTAAAGTAACACTTGAATAAAGAAAAATGTTGCTGCCACGGGGCCCCCTGGCGCGGGGAGCCCTATGCCATGTCATAATTGAGGGGTTCCGTGGACATACCAGGTATGTCGACATACCTGGTATTTGCTGGAAACTGCATATTCGGCTTTAGCACAGTCCGTACTATCTGCCTGTTCAAAATTCTGAATAAAAATGTTAAAATTAAGACCCCCTTATCTTTCAATAACCAGGTATGTTGCTAGATTTTTCGTACTTTTGTGCTGATTTTCCATTATAAATCAAACAATTCAAGTTACATTGTTAGTTGCTGTTTTATGGAGTGCTTAGCGGCAACAAACTGGGAAGAATAAAGCAGATAACAGAACATACCTGGTTTTTGCTGACTACTGGCTGTGTAAGTACTTCAGAAATTTAATTCAGTAACTGAACATACCCTGTACATACTGGACTTTTGACAGCTACTTCACACTGAGATGCGGGATAAATGAAACAGCAAGTGATATCAGCTATGGGCGCTATGTTCATGTATTGCATTTTCCTTATTTGACTTTTGGGTGGCCAGCTTTGGTGGGCTTGTGCTCTTTCTGGCAGCCTGGTTTCTTTTTTCCAAATAAATATTGTGTTGCAGCCTGCAACAGTCGGTGCTGCCAGACAAGACAGCATGCTGGGAGACTATCCAGACCGGATACAGTGGGTTTTGATTTGTGTAATGTTTGAAATATTTCCATCTCACTGGTGGTTGATCTTCTCTCATAAGCAGTAAGTTTGCGATGAGAAAGATTGTATTTAGCATCAGTAGATTAGTGCATTATGTTTGTTCAGTGACTGCTATTATTAGCCCATGCGTTCAGTGCGAGAGCGGCTACATCCTGTTAATTGCCCAACCTTAAGTCCCATATTCCACGATAGGCCTAGTTAATTACAAGCTTTATTTTAAAAATCAACACAGTTAAATCGAATAATCGCAGTACCGATTCTACGAGCTAACACATCCGCCTTTTCAATATATCATAACCAGATAAGTTTAATTTTTGTGCGACATTAATTTAACAGCAGGCGACATAAAGTCAGGATCTGCTGTGGTAATAGTAACAGACTTCTGTCGATAGTACTGGTTCCTAAGCGCCAAAGCCATGTCATAACAAAAAGCCCAGCTGTCGCTAGGATAGCCGACCCTAGGTGTACTAGATGTCAGAGGCATTCAATGTCATCCAAGGTCAGTAATTTCCATCTGATCTGACAGGGCGTATGCCAATTCCTATTAGTGATTAATAGTAATATTTTCCTACCTCAGTTTATTTAACCCCAATTTGAACATGTTTTCCTTAGAGTAGATCGCTAAAATTTTGCATGTCCAAGTTTTACAAACATGGCTCATAAATCATGCAGACAAATTTTTTACGGTTTACCCGTTAGCCAGGGTACACCAGTTACAGACAGACTGACGGACAGTTAGACAGGGTTGTTAGCAATACTGGCTAGAAGTATTGCTATAGCAATAGCAATACCTGATAAAAAGTATTGCAATACTGATTGCAATACGTTTTTAAAGTTAGTATTGCAATACTTTTTGCAATACTGCACTATCCGCTCCCCCAAATAACTTTTGATTTTTGCTGCTGTGTACCACTTTTTCTACATTTTGAATTGACTGCCTGATAACGTAGTCAACCCAGAATTTAAACAATAAAAATTTACAAGTTTTGTTGCCATGTTATTTTTCGTTCAGTCTTTTTCACGCGATCGAACAAAAAGGAATTGATTCTTTGCGTAATTAAACAACATCTTTATGATCTAAGTGTATTTTATATCAGAAAGCATTGCTTCCAAATACTATAATATTTTAGCACTAAAAGTATTGCAACACCACATGCAATACTATACAGGCCTATTGCAATAATACCTGTTGTAATACTAAGAAGTATTGCAATATTTATTGCAATAATTGCAATACTGCAATATCAACAACCCTGCAGATAGACAGACCACAACCATGCCAATAGCTCGAGCGTTACTTAAGTACGGTCGGCTAAAAACGATCAAACTTTGCAAAGTTTGCACACACATCGATGTCTTTGTTAACTGTACAAAAAGCGTTTCAGCAAAGCTCATGTAACTGGAGTTTTGTGAAGATGGTCTCCTTCGCTATGTCTTCACCGCATCCTATATATTTTTTATTCAATAACGTCATAGAAAGTAAAGTATGTAAAATAGGGTAACTGCTTTGTGATCAGTCTTTTGTGTCTTTACTGCTAAACTAACAACCTTGATATCGTCGTAGCACATTTTTTACAAGTAACCGCTGATCAACTGCTGATATAAGTTATGTGTCTGATACAAATTCTATATCTCAGAGTGTGTTAATATCTCCAGCCACAATAAGTGGGCTTAGTGGACTGTGATTACAACTGAGTTAATTAGCAATGACTTCAGTTCAATGTATTTTAGCAGACTCGCCGATTGATACAGCGGCGTCGGTGGATGGTAAAACGTATCGATGTAGATGTCTTTGACTTCTGTGGTAATCTATATCCGCAACACCACGACCAAACGGTTATAGGTCTAAGACTAACATAGTAAGAACGCTCTCTGTCATTTCTGTCGTTCAACAGCATCTCTGCCTCTTCGACACAGTAGTAATAGTCTAGAACAGTTACTTTTCATTGATTGGTATTTGTTGAAGATTACACAGTTACTGCTTGTTGCTGCTTTGCATTATGAGTTAAGATCATAATCCTGCAGCTTTGTTTGACCGTAAGCCAGCATTGTACTGCGGTTTATAAGATCGTTTTGTAGCTGCACCTTTGCCATCTTCACCATCTAATTCACTTTGTGGTTGATAGTGAACCCGTGATTGCATGCTGCACACGTTAAGATAGAATGTCGCTGCTGATATGTGAAACATATTGCCATTGAAATTGGATTTTTTCTTACAAGCTATGCAGTGGTATCTGTGTTGTGTATGTTTGACGATTAATAATAAAAAGCTGTCAGAAAAGACGCATGAGCAATGTCGTGCAAGCAAAGCTACCAAGATGGTGACTAAACACTGCCCGGACTTCAGCACAAGACAAGTTGTCTTACAAAAACTTTTCCTAACCAACACCACTAATAAGCAAAATTTCCTAACAATTATTAGCTCAGAGTTCAACTGGCACTGTGGCATTCAGAAATGCGGACATACTAGTTGTGTCATTGTGTTGGAAAAAGCAACAAAGGACAGATAAATGTGTGTGTATTGACTGAGGAAGCAAGCATACTGCATCATGTCGCTGGGACACAAGTTCCAGACAGACAGAGTGCTCAGCTCAGATGACGCCACGCGTCTGTTATATGCTCACTGGCAAAAGTTATGTGATCTACACTCGGCAGAAGTACTAATGTACGAGTATAAGATTCAGATGCAAAATGGTAAACATTTTTATTGTTATGCTCAAACAACATTAAACCAGCAATGCGTACATCACCCACACTGTGTTATTACGTTTACGACTTCTGATTATCGTAGTTCCGTGGTAAGAAAGATAAGAAAAGTGACATGATATGATGACATAACTTGTTGTATGAAATTATCGTTGCTTAAAAAGCAGTAAATTTGACTAAGTTTATTCGATGTAAAATGACATACACTGTTTATAGTGATAGCATTTAGATCTTGAACTAGTAGTTAAGCTGGTTAACTCTATATACCTGCTATGCAAGAAGTTTAATTTCGTGTATTTCCGTTATATGTTGCTGTATTAAAACACAGGTAATAAAACATACCTGGTATTTGCTGGAAATCAGCCTTTGGTGCTATCAGTATTAAGTAAACATACGCCGTTATTCCACTAATGTCACAGCATTGCAATAGCAATTCGTGCATGGAAAAACCAGGTATGTTGCATTTAAAGCAATTTAAGTAAATTTTGACAGTTTTTGCCAGTCAATTTTTTCAATATTTGGGTATTGCAGAGTAATTGCTACTTCTGTTGTTCTGTGAAAATTTCATAAATTTCTGATGAACGATGTGATATATACGTGCGATGTCATGTGCAAACTGTTTTTGCCTTCTAGCCAAAACTCGATTTTTGGGACATACCTGGTATGTCCACGGAACCCCTCAATTGGCATATCGGTTAATCCGGCCCTGGAAACAGTCTCTGTCATTAGACACTTTTGCCGTGGCTCATGCGGTATATTTTACAGATGCAACAAGTACGTTATAACCCACTTCAAGATATGTTCTTTAGACTGGGATTCAGCAATATTTTTCTTGTATAATGTTGTCTAATCTCCTTTTGACAAGTCAAAGACCAGGAGAGATCAAGAATGGATGAGGTGTTTGACATTTGTTGAGTTGAATGTGAACAGATATGGGTGTTCTGTAACAATAATATTAATCAGTGGCGTCATTCACTAAATACTTGGGGGTCCACTCTCTCCCCCTTCCTTTCCCCCTCC
>Ga0056128_1004554_pt1 | contig 17347 bp, 12 predicted proteins | sample WorMetLIZISLAND2_FD_71113 | JGI IMG/M metagenome (GOLD analysis project Ga0056128, IMG submission 71113) | Marine gutless worms symbiont microbial communities from Max Planck institute for Marine Microbiology, Germany - Olavius geniculatus... ... | reverse complement strand
TTTTTTCTGCATCTAATGAACGAAAATAATAACAAGCACAATAAATAACTAAAATAAATATTCATCTTCCGTTGTAAACAATCACCATGGCAACATAAACAAAATTTGTTGTCCGATATACGAAAAGTCGGCCGACAAAATCATCGAAGATAGAACATGCTCTATCTTGGCCGACAAAATCAGGCGATTTTGTCAGCCGACAAAATCGGGCGATTTTTACATGACACACAACAGATTTTTGTCGGGCGATTTTGTCGGCGATTTCGTCGTTCGTCTAAGATCCCCTTAACTATCCAGATCCAGTCATGAATGGAAGTGACATAACTTCCTGGATGACCGTTTATCCTGCTAAACTGCTCATCAAGCTCGATATTTTCCAAACTGCATTTAATTGACAGGGGGATGCACAGCAAGCTGTATAACATACCTGTCGGTCATCTGTCATTTTCACTGTCAGCTGCCCATGACTGTGACCATATTTGATGACAAATCGGCACTAGAATACACACAAAAACATACAACTTCACACACTCTAATGACAAGAAATTCCATGGCACACACATTATGAATTTTAAAAAATCATAATTTCTACGTTATGAGCCTAGTAGAAAAAAATGACAGTGTTTGTATATATTTCGTATTTCAGATAAAATTCTAGTGAGAGGCATGAGTAATCATATGGGCCACAATGTTCTCAGAGACTTTCATGATACCTTCATAGGATCATTTACGTAAAGCACTTCAGCAGCTTTCGCAAAATCTTCCCAGGACGTGAAATATGTCATTATATCACAAATTATAGTTTTACACAGATTGTACAACACAGTGAATTAAAGCAAGAAATTTCACAACATCAACAATCAACATTGGCACTAGCATGCTGCAAGGGAGGCTTACCAAGTTGAAATAATGCAACTACAAAACCGCAAAAAAATCGCACCTACTTTCGACACACGTCGTTCATCCATTCGTAGACTACGCTCAAAGCATTTCTACTTTTTCTGAATAAAATATACAACTGAACTAAACTCTGCATTTTATTTTTGCATTTTGTTTAAGTGTGTCTTTGCGCTCAGTGGCCTGGGCGGATTAATTGGGTCAGTAGGTCATGTCGTGAAACGTAAACAAAGGCTGTTCGTTTACTCTGTTTTGTTTTCGAATGGTTCTACGTTCTCGATATTTGGCATGTGACAGTATAGCGTCAGTTTGCCAATTGCTGTTTTTCAGTTGCTAAATATTTCGGTCTCGGTTTGGCCATCCTATGCTGGATTTTGTTTAAGTGATGTTTGAGGAAGAAACGAACGGTTGACATCTACAAACTAGATCCCGCGTCATTCCTAGGCAGGTTGACTGTCATAGAGCTTGAATCAAAACATCACTGATCTGTACGTTTAGGCAATTTTAGATTATTGCATACATTTGTATGTTTAGGTTTTCTGTATTTTTGCCGAACAACGAAATTAGGATTACGTTCAAAGTTAGGAGACTAGGGGGGGTGGTCTATGCAGCTGAGACGTGGACTATCAAAGCGGCAGACTTTCGAAAGCTCCTGGCATTCGAGATGAGGTGTTAGGTGGATATTGAGAGTGTGCTGGAAAGATAGAGTTAGCAACAAAACTATCAGAGAGAGAGAGAAGAAAGATACCACAGCGTGGTCGATCTGGTAAAGCAACGGAAACTGAGATTGTTTGACCACATCTGCCGAATGAAGGATGAGTGATTGGTGGTGGAAGGTGAGTGACCTGTCGGAAGACCACCAAGAAGATGGTCGGATGACATCACAGACTGGTGCAACTGTACATTGCCGGAAGTCATCCAACTCGCTAACAACAGACAGCAGTGGAGAATAGTCACTGGCCTCAATGGCCCACAAGGGTCATGAGTTCAAGAGAGAGGGGAAACCATCTTTGTTGTGTCTGCCAATATTATTTGCTGGCAAAATGTGTCGTGGTTTCTGGGACCAGGCGACTGGCACTTGTTTCCGGTGCCAAAAACAGGCACTTGAAAATGGTCAGTGTGTCATCAACTTCAGTTTTCACCATCAGCTGGTCTGATTCATTTACAACATACAGCAATATATAAGTCTATTTTGATTGATTGATTGGCTGATTGGTCACAGATGGATGAGTATGGTGAGGGAGCTGTCGGGGGGAGTGTGATGGAAGACCTGGGCCAGCATCCGCAGTGGGTGAAGTGCGTCGTCGTCGGAGATACCGGAGTTGGAAAAACCCGCCTGATCTGCTCGCTGGCCTGCCAGCGCAAATATTCACTGGTGGAGCTGATGCAGACTCATGTGCCTACCGTCTGGGCAATTGACCAGTATCGCAAGAACTTTGAGGTATGGAAACAGGGTCACGGGATATTATTCCAACAGTTGCTATTCCAGTAGTTCCTATTCCAACAGCCACTATTCCGACAAGTGTTACATTACACTATACCTGCAGTTGTGGGAATAATATAACGGTTTGAGTCAAAAATGAAATTTATTCTTATTCCTAACCTATACACCAACCCTGATCATTTCTTTAACTCTGTACGTTGGTATAGGCAATGACGGAGTAGCAGCTGTCGGATTAACAACTGTCGGAATGGAAAGGAACTGCCTCCTTTCTAGCAGAGCATCTGAGAATTGCAAAAATCACACATGATAGTCAACATTGCCCTGTCACAGCTTTGTGATACTAAAGCCGTCAGTGACCTTCAAAATACACAGCTAATTTTTATAGGTGGTTGGCAGGTAGCAAATTATCTGCTTGTTGACAGAGACACATTGTGTGATCAACTTGCCCAGAGTTGTTACCTGATAGTCGAATTGTTGGGAGTCAAAACTGCAGCCTTGCTATCATTAGTCCAACACATTAGGTACCATTAGTTTATGGAAAGGGGGCATGTGAGAGCATCAGCAGATTTTGCGGGAACTGCATGAAAATTCTTATAGTGTGAAGTAATATAGTAACATAGAAAAGCTTAGTTAGTGCCAGAACAAGTCTTGATGAGACTGAAGAATTAGTGTGATGTTTATATATCTATTTGATATGAATCTTAATGTACAACTGAAATGCCAAGTTTTCTGACTCTGTTTGTTCAAAAAAGGCTTTTTTAGGAGTTTCCGTCGTTTAGTGCAAATTCTTCGAAAGTGAACATTGAGTTTCAACAGGTTAATCATGCAGATTCGTGACATATGGCACCACGTAAATACATTTTGATTGATTGCAAAAAGTAATTAATTGGTTTGTTCGTTTATTTATTACCATTATTTCTGCTTTGATATCTGCCACAATGATGAGAGTTAGTGTTCATGATGTAAGGTTCTGAAAGGCTCATGGCGGACAGTTGATGGTATCCGTGTTTCACTTCGCCTCTGGGACACTTTCGGCGACCATGACAAAGATAGACGATTTGCATACGGCAGGTTGTTAACTATCATCTGAACTCGTGATACTTTTGTGTATTAGGACAGGTTATTAATATGGTCTAGAGTATATCATGCATGTGTTCGTAAAGTTACGAGTCGATACTAACCACCAGACACCTGCACCTGCACAGCCAGGTAGGTGCATCGGCTGGGCATTGAACCGTGGACCTTTCTGTGTAGTAGAGTCTAGACCATTTTTATATGTGCTTATAGCCTGTTTTATGCTTATTCTCTAGCATTCAAATGGCTAATACTTATTGCATCTACCCACAGAAGAATGCACAGGCTGAGTTGACCAAATTATAGATGTTAGGAATAAACCGAGACTGGGAATCAAGGGACTGCATCGGGCTACCGAAGTTTATCTTATAAGTTATTGTACACATTTTTGCATGTTTGTGTAGAATTGTGTGAGCCAGTGGGCACAGAAGCATGTGTGACTTTTGGGAGATTTTGCAAGAACTGCATAGGAAAATTACTTTCTTTCAGAATAATGCATTTTGTCAGGGCACCCGATTTGTTACTTGTGCCAGAAAAAGTAATTTGACTTGTTGCATGTAGACATGATGATGATGATGATGGTGGAGCAAGGTTTGCATATTGTTATATTTGTGCATGCGGACTGTGTCAGGGCGGACGTGGTGCTCATATGTTTCTCGGTGGTCTATCCGCGGTCCCTCCGGAGCATCTATAAGCACTGGATGGTCGAAGCCGAACACTACTGTCCCGGCGTCCCAGTGGTCGTCTGTGGCTGCCAGGTTGACCTTCGACATCTTTACAATGATCCCGTATTTCTGGCGCTCGACAAAGGACCGTTCTTCAGGTTTTGCAAGATAAGATTGTCTTTAGCACTGCTGAAGGTGTTGGAAGTTGATTATACATTTTATTCTGGTCTAGACTTATTATGTGAGTGCAACAAGGCACAGCAAATTCCAGATCATGACGAAGCGTGCTTCTTTTGTGACCGATCATGATCAACAGTGTGTGTTCTGCTTTAGACGTGCATGTGTAAAACAGACCCCATAGCATTTCAATTGTTAAGCTTTACTGGCGTCACTTTATGGGTGGCTGTAATGCTGTGGGCACTCTGTTGAGATAGGAAGATGGAGTGCGATGTGAACTAAGATTCTCTTTGGCGTTGTTTGCCTGTTCTTTTCTGCTACTTGGCAGATTTGTGTCTTCATCAACTGCTTTTGTTTCTTGTTTTTTCGTTCATTTCACAACTTTGTTCTATTAACAGGTGAACTCAGCATAGCCATCCCTACGTGAGTACCAGCTAAAGCTGAGATGTAAACAGGCACCTGTAGCTATTGTTGATGTTTTGGCAACTGCTACTGTTTTCTTTGGAACAGCTGTCTGCCAGGTGTCGCTGAGGCAGACAGTAAGTAGTCGTAGACAATAACTAGATATGGGTTGTAATTTGATATGAATTTGTATAACTTATTAGGTACTGTGTTTGCCGTTTCAGAGAGATATTGCCCAAAGACGTTCTTCTGCCAGAGGCAGGGCGGAACGTTGCTGCAAAGATCGGAGCGGAGTACTGCGAGACGAGCGTGCTGGAGGAGTTTGGACTGGACCACGTTTTTATGAACGTCATCCGGGCAGCACTAGTTGGTCGTCGCAGTCGACATTTCTACCTGGCTGTCGGTCCACTCAAGAACATTGAGCCACCGGCCTTGCAGGTACTGGCCAGCGGCCGAGGGGTAGTGGTGGGGATGATGTGTGAGGGGACCACGTGTTTATAAACGTCATCTTTGCAGCGCTTGTTGATTGGCACAGTTAACATTTTTACCTGGCTGTCGAACTCAAAGTATGTAAGACAGATGCCTAAAACTTTCGGACAATCGAACCTTTGGATTATTTCACTGCTTTCAAGCTACTAGTATTGGAGGCAGGGATATTTTTACTTTACCTCACCTTACCTTCACGGCCGACAGGTATTATACCAGTCATTCATTATCCTATTTTACTTCGTTTGTTCTGATTTTGGATTGCAGTTGTAATTTTATTTGTTGTTTTAAATAAAGTGTCTAATTTCCATTTTTATATTTTCATTTAGAAAAGGTGACTATATTTTCATTTTAATTTTGATTCTCATTTTAGTGTGACTGTTTGTAAAAGCTTTGTCTGCTGCTTTGGCCCACTATGCTGTTGATGCACATCTTGTGGCTGTCGGTTGATGTTGACTTTGACTATAAACTAGATATGCTAATTTACATCGGCTAATTCTATACTAATTCTTATTTTCAGCAATTGTAATATATCTGTAGGAACCCCATCTGCCGCCTCGGCCTGCAATGCCGACGGTTTGCGCCTCTTGTCTGTTGGTCGACGTCGACTATTCGTCACTGATCAGCAATTCCTCGGCGTTCGTTGATGTTGTTTTTGATGTATGCGGAGTCATCTTGGCGGCACACTCTGCATGCCTGGCAATGGCTTCGGACACATTTTGTGATTTACTTAGTGTGGTCATGCTTGGAAAGGAGTCCACTGAAACTGTCAGCATCTGCAATGGTCAAGGTTAGCAGAGTAGGCAGGTTATGCCTAGCCTAGTTTTAAGCAGTGATTTGCCATGGGTTACAACTGATTACAACATTTTAAACGAAAACAACATTCCAACCTGTTTGCAATGGCTGCCAGCCTGCTAGGCCATGCTGCCTGATTTTGATGACATTGGTGAATTTAGCTGCTGCCTGTTTTTTTTTTATCTAGCGAAATGTACGGCTGTGAATCCAGTACGGATATTCAAAGTCATATCTAGTATGGTTAGGTTATGCCATGAGCTATGCCTAGGCCACGAATTAGGCCTATATATACCTTATGAGGTCATGGGCCATCGCATTGCCAACAGTACTGGCATGTTATATTGCCAAAATAAGTCAAATTTTGAAATAAGTGTTAGTGTTTACATGTTAGTTTCATTTACTTTTGGCATCAGTTTGGCATTAATTTATATTCTTATTTTAATCAACTTAATTTAATTTTAGAAAATGTTGTTTGCCCATCTCGATGGCAGTATTAGGCGTGAAAGCTAGAACTTGGTGTTGTTAAAATATGGCATTTTTGGCCTCATTTTGGAGTAAACAAAATATAGGTTTGGCATCTGTAGCCCACTTTGCTTGCCTGGTGATGGCGTCACGTGTGTTCTGTGATTTCTTCATGCTCTGCATATGTGTTGCTGTTTTTTCTTAACTTTTTGGTGAATAAAATGACAGGCCTGCCAAGTTACCTGTGAGACACCCACAATTTACAGCGCTGCAGCAGACCTGGATTTAATGGGTCCTACTTCTAAGGCAAGGTATAGGTGGAAAAAGGAAGGGCTGGAAGGGGAGGGGAAGTAAGAAAGGAGAAGGGAGAAACAGATGAAGAGGAGGGAGAGGAATTAAAGGGGAGGGAAGGGAAACAGGAAAGGACAGAGGTAGAAGAGGAAGGGTAAGAAGGAAGGGAGAAGAATTATTACCCACATTGGAGGTATAATAACTTGGCAGTCTTGAAGTGATGATGATGATGATGTAGATTGTCACTTGGGTGAAACCTCTCCACACAGTGTCCCGTTGAACCATCCTGTCTTCACGTCCTTTGTCCGGTCAACCCTAACCAAGGACGGGTCACTGGTCCCGGCACGAGTCAATGTCAGCGACACTGTGTCATTGTCGGCGTTCCGTGTCGTGCTGCATTTCCTATACACCGGCACATTGCCGCCACTGATGGCCCACTGGTGTCCCGACGTACATCACTTGGCAGAGCTTCTGCACATGCCGAGTCTTGTACGGGCCATCGCAAATGTCTCAATGGACGAAGATTTTCTGAACGTGGAGGTTTACAAAAACGTCCAGGATGAGAGATGTTCACAAGTCAAGTGCCTTCTCCTGCAGGAAGGCCTATTCTCCGGTAATATAAACCATGTCTCCAAAAATGTGCCACTTTTGTTTTTTTAATAATGCCATGAAATGCTGAATGCACTACCCAGTATGAATTCATTGTTGTAAATTGCTAAACTGTGACTTCTGCATTTTACATGGTAGTGCAGCAACAGCATAAAAAAGTAAAAGGTAAAGGCCAACACTTGCTATAGCACTTCTTACCATTGCTCAGAAGTGCTTTACAAGGCCAGTTCGCAAAATTCTGTGGCTCACTGCGGCAAAGTTGTCCAAATTCCATGGCTTACCGCGGCCTTCCGTCTGTGCGTAAACTGAGCTTTATTCTGTTTCGATAAAACTACAGTTTTGGTTGCTGTTATGGCGCTCAGTTATGTTAGCAAAATACAAAGAAATTATCTATAATTTTTTTCCTTTTCAATGGTGCAATTTGTCAATTAGTCACATTGTGTTAATTTACGATTGTGCCACATTACGATGGTAATTATTAGCAGCGACGCAGTTTTGGATAGTTCAGTTTGATTTTCCTCAATGATACAGTTAGTCTAATTAAGTTATCAAGCCGATGATCGTACTAATCATTGGTCATTTCTTAACTTCTGGAAAATTCTGCAAAATTCCATGGCAATATCAAAATTCCACTGAAAAAGAGCAAATTCCACGTCTTGGCTCGAGATTCCACGGCCCATGGAAAACTGTGAGCCCTGCTCATTTTCTATCTTGCTGAGCTAACCTGAGCATGGAGCAAGTTGGACAACTAGATGAAGGTTGCTCGGAAATGACCACTGGTGAGATTTGAATTGCAACGTGAATCTTATGAGATTGGTACTTCAACCAGTGCATTTACACGGTGTTTGTGGTCCGGTTTGGCTGTGTTATTGTAGACATAGTGTTTGAAGTAGACGACGGCACAGTGCGGGCACACCGAGCATTACTTACTAGTCGGTCGGACGTGATGGCTGGCATGTTTAACAATGACTTCATGGAGAAGTCTGCCAAACTGGTAACTATAAGATTAAGTATAGATTTCAACGTGATCTGCAGTGTAATATAAGAGTGCAATGAAGCATAATACACAGTACATTGTGTTGAAACATTCTTATTTCAAGGCTGTGATCGACGGCGTGTTTTGCCTGGATGCATGTCTGATATATGAGGGGCGTTCAAAAAGTTTTGCAAGTCAAAATGTCAGACTGACAAACTTTTCAGTTTCTATACACCAATAAAACGCACATTTCTCCGGAACTCATGTGAGCTCAAAACGGATATGATGTCATTGTAACTTATGTTATCATAAGGCGTTTTATGTCGGTCCCTCTAGCCAGGCTTCTACCACAGACTTGAGTCATTCGTTGTTTGGATAGCGGGCACCAGAGAGAAAATTTTTCAGATTTAGAATAAGATAATATTTACTGTAAGTCAAGTCTCTGCTGTATATAGAGTGGTCTTATTGTATGAAGCCGAACAGCTTGCTGGGTAATTTTAACTTTGGGATTGGGCTGCAGTGCCGGGCACTGCCGGATTTACAAAAGATCTTCAGGGTTTGCTCCCAGGCCCACACACATCTGAACTACCCAGGTTGTACATTGTAAAAATTGTTTAACTTTTCACAAAGACGACGGATAGCTGTTAACTTTTCAATAAAATTTTACGGACCATGTCAAATCCTGACGTGACATTGTAATTAACATAAGCGTTGTTATTAATGGCCAGTGCAGATTTTGGCTAATGTGTATTCATATTGCAAATAAGAAATTCATGGACGTATCTGTCACGGCTTCCACAAAATCATATATATTTTGGGGTCTCACGTTCATAAATCTGGCTGCAGACTTGAGAATTTTCGTGCGTATATTTGTGCTGTTTGTGTTAGCACTCCAAATCATATCTGTTTAACGCTTTTTGACGTCATAAATTTCAATGGCATTACATCCGTTTTCAGCTCATACGAGTATTGGAGAAATATAACTTTTACTGGTGTATAAATTTTACCAAGTTTGCTAGTCTAATATACGAGGGCCTATCGAGTTGTAAACTTTGTCTAATTTTCCTCGTATGTATGGTTTATTCACGGCTGGCACAGAATTTGGCTATTGATTATTTACAATTCACAAAAATTTTTTACAGGCGACTTTATATGAAAAGGTGCATTTTTTGCCATTTTGCAGCAAGAATTGCAAAATTCAACAATGTTTGATGGTCTTTTGCATTTCGAACTTTCAGAAAAATGGGTGAATTTGCGGTTTCCATTGAACATTCAGAAGCAAAAAGTGTTTCAGCTTCAGGGGGGCTTCGCCCTTCTGACCCCCCAACCAGGGGTTCTGCCCCTGGACCCCACTGGGGGCTCCACCCCAGACCCCCATTATAGGCTCACGCTCTGCGTGCTTGCCATGCCCCCCTCCCTTTGCCAAGTCCTAAATATGCCACTGCACCCAACATAGGTGAAACATGCCCCACCTCAAACCCAGCCATGCAGGCCGGTATATGATGCTAGAAAGCTAGGGGTTATGTTAGGAAGTTATGGGGAATTACATCTGCTTTGCTCACCTGCTTAGCTTGTGGAGGTATGTGTGTAGCGATGATGTGAGCGCGCCAGCGTCGCATGCATACAGCATTGTGATTGGTTGAACTTGCCATGCCCATGGGCACGTCCACTACAGGTACTCATTTTACCTACCTCTGAGGGATGGAAGGCTTAGTTGAACTTGGTTGTTGGTTATATGCCAAGATGGTTTAGCTGTCCGCGGACAGTCACCCATCTACGTTGTAACCACTTGATAGTATCCCGACCAGGATTCAAATCCACGACTTTTTGATCCTAATCCATTGTCCTAATCATTTCTCAGCCAAATGGCAGATGTGTCTTTTTTGGTGTAGGTGTCATTTCCAGGTGTGGTGTGTGAGACTTTCCAGTTCTTGCTGGAGTTTCTCTACACCGGTATGACCTCGGTGGAGTGTTCCGCTACGGATAACTTCTCTGTGTCTCGGTGCATGGATTTGATTGAGGTCGGGAACCGGCTGTGTCAGCCGTCGCTCGTCGCTCACGTAGAGGGTGTACTTGTGGATGCGTTGTCATGTGCTGCCACCGACGGTCACAAAGACCTCACTGACGTTGTGCTGAGTCTCCTTGAACCAGCACAGGTTTAATTATTGACTTCATTTCAAGCCGTGTTCATTCGATTTGTGTCCATTTAAATTTTGAGACTTGCGTGTTTGATAACTAGGCTTAGTGGCGAAATGGTTAGGATGCTTGACATATCATCAAGAAGTTGTGGGTTTGACTCGCAGTCAGATCAATTGGCTGCTACTTGGATGGTAACTGGCTATCAACATCTAAACTACCTCACTATATAAGCGACAGCGAGTTTAATTTGGAGTAAAGGTCTTACAAATGCTGTGCACCAGTTAACTGTCTGTCATTATCTTGAGCTTACTTTTAGTTATTTAATTCCATTTTTGGCGAACTTTGATACAGAAGTAAAACAGCTAAGCCTTTAATGTTGGCGGATATTTATGCCGTTGACAGTACAGTTAAGTGTAAAGAACTTGCTGATGTTGTTTTTGGTCTGTTTGAACTTGTACAGATTAAGGAACAACGTTTTTCCCTTTTTTGAGTTTATTTTGTATATCCTGAGCTCTTAAATCTTGGGGGATAATGATTGATGTTGCCATCTGGTGAGTAAACTGGAGTTTCAGTTTGCAAGTTGTGGTTGTTGTAGTTGTTCACTAATCTATTGTAGTGGCACAGTATGTCATAGTTGTTTGCGTATGTTCTAGTGGCAAAGTGCAAATGACGTGGATGTTGTATTTTTGTAATAGTTGTAGCAGTTGTTTGGGCCTGTGTTGTAGTGGCACAATGCTGATCAGCTGGCCGGTTGGTGTTTATGGTATCTGGCAGTGAACTACAGTCAAGTGTACAATCAGAATGCTAAACTTTTGCGTCAATTGGAGCCCAGGAATCAGATATATCTTACTTCTCATCGCTGGCCTCCCACATGGTCAGTCTTTGTCAGTTATTCCACTAAATATCAAGTGTATTATGATGTTTGAGTAATTAAAACTCTAAATCTAAAAATTAGCATATTTTTGCATATTTGCTTGATGTGGACCTAGCATTTTGATACATTCGGTCTCACAAAAATTCCAAAACTCATCAAGTTGGGCCTTTGTAGTAAAAACACTTTGAACCCAAGAAAACCTACCAGCTTGTATTTTTATGCACGACAGCAGGTACTGCTATAGCGCACCTTAGCCATCACAATTCTGTCTGTCCGTCTGTCCGTCCGTCCGTCCGTCACACGGGTGGATCAGTCAAAAACGGTGCAAGCGAACGAGGGCGCTAAATGAGAGGGGGGTGGGAAAAATTTGCGATTTTTAGCCAGTAACTCACTGTATCTCAATAACGGAGAGCTTTATTTACCATAACTTTTGACATCTAACTGCTGAAAAATTGGTAGGCGGTCATGTTAAAAAGTCTAAAACTTTGATGTTTTTCAGCAGAATCACATTTTACTTAGCAGTTACATGTAGAATGTTATAGTAAATAAAGCAATAAAATTTGGTATTAAAATTCCAAACAATTGCTGAGAAAACATTGAAAAACTTAGGGGGCTACTTTTTTGCCACACCCTGTACATTAACATTTGTTGACATTTGTTTGAGTAATCTTGCCTTTGCATGATGATTTGGTGACACAATGGTGTTGGACTTGCAAACAAAAGGTCGTGAGTTTGACTCTTGATCAAGTTGCTATCAGGCGATTACAACTTGTTGGATGGGTGACTCTCTGCAGCCAGGTAAACCAGCATATAATCAATACCAAGATCAACTCAGTCTTTCATCTCTTTGGGGTAGGTAAATCGAGCACAGGCCTGCTTGGCTGAGGTTAAAGATGGGCACTTGCATCTGTGCCAGGCGGCAGGTAACACTGTGCGATTCCATATGGTAGGTGACACACTGTAGCGCTGCAGTTGGTTTCCATAAAGTGTTTTTTTTCTGTTGCTGGTGCTACGTTTCACTGCGCTTGCTGCTGCTGCTATTACTACTAGCGGTGTTCTGTTACAAGGTACGTGAAAGAGAAGGAGCTCTATGAAAGCTGCATAGTGAAGTTTGAACGACACAGTCGCAGATCAAGGTGGTCCACGTGGTGCTTACCGGCATGCTGTACCGGAAGTACAGTGTTCAGCTTCAGTCCTCGCCAGGCACGGGGAATTCGACGGGATTCCCCCGGCTCTGCCGCCGACATTACAAACTGTGACTGATCGACACCCGTCCATCATGTGCTGACGGCAAGTCCAGGGAGAGCAGAATGGCAAAAAAACATCCTATCCTTTATAGATCACATTTCAAGATAACAGAAAAATGTTATGCATGATGCATTTTTTCAGATTTCTACTGCAGTTTTTCTAATATTGCTGCAAAATTTGTGAATAAATAACATCATATTTTGCTTTGTTTTATTTTGTAATAACATTTATATGCAAACAGCATCTTGAATAATCTTGTACTTGGTAGTTGGAAAATTTGGGTATAGACAACTGTAGATATGACACGTTGCCATTCTGCCCTCATACACATGAAACCTATAAGTGCATTTCCGTTGTAACGTAGTTTTAACCAGCTGCAGTTCCAACTCTGCTGGCAAGAGTTGATAGTGAGCGCCGGATGCGATTGCATTTTTACGAGGCACACATTCAGTGCAACAATGTCACTGCATTTTCATAGCTCACCGGATGGTTCAGATCCAGCTAGATCCACATCTGAAATGGATCTTCAAAAACGACCGGATATCTGGCTGGATCTGGATATGGATCTGGTGGCGTAGCCATAGGGGGGGGGACACTGGAGCCAGGTGCCTCCTAGAAGCCTACTTAGTTATTCAAATTAGTGTCAAAATGCATCTAAACACATTATTTTTACCAAAAAAATTCAAAATTTTTCTGTTGAGGGGTACAACCCACTCTTCAGACCCTTTTCCCATTGGAGAGCAGACACCCATCTCTACACCCCACTTTCAAATGCCCCCCTACATCCAGATTCTGGCTGCGCCACTGAAGCCTACCCCAGCGTGGGTTGGGTGTTGCAACGACCATGTTTCACAGACTGTTGGTGGTCTGTCTACTGACAGGCTCTGTGGCCACGTGCTTGCACTGGTATTGACTGTTCATATTAAGAGCACTCGTCACTTTTGACCGCTAGTAGATGTGTGCTACTTATGATTGGATTTCAGTTGATTGACTGGCAGATGGATTGATTTTGTAGCCAATTTGTGAGGAGCATTTCCAGCATTATAGTTATGATCAGTGGCATAGCTGGTTTACTTAGGACAGTGCGGTCCAGATGCATTAATATACAGAGTGGGCTATAAAAACCATCCCTCTACATGTGAGCTAATTATGTCTTTCAAGGGTAATGAACATTTAAAGTGAATAACGCCTGTTGAAATATAATCAGTTCTGAGTAACATCTGCAGTTTTCGTGCAGATATTTTCAGTAATTTTGTAATGGGATAAAATAAATGAAAGCAACCCAACTCTACAGGAAACACAATGGGGAAACAGTGTAACGTCATTTAACGTACGAGGATAAAGCATCGATCAAACTTGTTCGCCAACAAAAGTGATGTTGCGCTAAACGCATTTGTAAAAAGTTTCCTAACAAGAATTGGGCGGTCAGTTCTGTTCGAGATCTTCTGTGCAAAATTGAAAAAAACGAACTCAATTTTTTGAAAGGTCGGTAGTGGACGGAAGAGGACTCTCTGAACACAGAATATCAAGCATGTGGCGGAGCTGATATGCAGCCAGGAAGGCAACGCTGGGTTTAGCAGAATTCCAAGAGAGATTCAGAAGGGCACATTGAACAGATGTTTACTTAACTGTCTTGTTGTTGTATGAAGTTTTCGGTGTTGTACTTAGTCATATACGCAAGCACGTGTTTCCATTTGTGTTTCACCATTGTGATATAATAAAGTTGGGATGCTTTGATTCTATCATACTATTTTTAATAACGTTTTGACATACTTATTAGGTTTTGATATCAATATGTGCAGAAAAAAAACAGTAATTTATATGGTGCATCATTTTGTCCATATAAACAAGTGCAGTAGCAGTTAAGGCAGAATAATATAGGGGGCGGTTTTTATGGCCCACTCTGTATAAAGCCACTATTGAAGCATTTAAGAATTGGGTTGAAAAATGGCAAAAGCTGGAAACTGCCACTGGTGCCAGAAAATAAGTAAATAAGTGAAGCACGCTGGAAAAATTTCAAGCAAAGGCAAACAATCATTCAAGTATCAGTTTTGAAAACCATTTCAGTTTCAGTGAAGTTTTTTAGCAATCAGTTCAGTTCAGTATCAGTATTAAAAATCTTTTCAGTATTAGTTTCAGTGTGAATTTTTCTGAATTTAATCATTTCAGTTTCAGTTACTAGAATATCACTGGTCTGGTGGCCCCCTGAAAATGTTTGAATTTTCAGATGCAAAATTCTACATTTTGATGCACCTTTGGTGAGAAAATTGACTCATTGAAAGAGTTGTTTTGTAGTGGGGGAGGAGCAGAATTTTCTCTTGCGAATCTGCGTGATTTACATGGGTACACCTCAGAGGGGGATGGGGATCTGAACCCTAGGACCTCTCTGGCCAGCTATGCACCTGGTGATGTTTTATTTTATCGGTCAATTGCTATGCCGGTTAGCGTAGCTTGGCCAAAGTTGAGATATTGTAACATTGACATCGATTGTTTTATACTGCTCAGGTGTTATTTAAATACGATGATTGTTGGTGGTGCTCACACGTTGTTAGATTCAATGATCAGCTTGTAAATGAAATAATAATTAATTTCACCACATCTAGTCTGCTTTGAATTTTACCATTTTGCGTGGGTGGCGCTTGGTATGCGATTGGGGCCAGTTTCTGCCCTAAATGTTGGGCATCAGACGGCTATAGGCCTAAAAGGCAGCTACATAAGAGATAAATGTTGCACCAAATTTGCAAAACATATTGGTAGAATTGGACACCTGTTAAAGACAGACCATTGTTACCTGTAGATTTAAAGATTTTTGCAATGCTGGTATTTTGCTGATGATGAAAATCATGCTGAATATTTTTTTGCAATATTTGTGTCTATGGTTGTACTCCAGAGTTATTAATCCCACGACATGACCCATCCAATATGTGCACAGAGAGATGTTTTCTTGTATAGCCAGTGCAAACAGGATGAATGTCCAGTCCTATTCCTGTTACTTACAAGAAAAGCCCAGCTAACGCAAAGGGGAACGCGCAACAGTGGTGCACGTTTGAAAGCCCAGTAAAACAAAGTCTTAAGTTCACCCATCTTAGCAACCATGTTTCTTTTACAGTCGCCAGAGCGCGCCAGACGACCGGCGGCTAATTATCTATAGTGTTTTACTCGTACTCGTCAGAGGGTATGATCTGTCTCGCTCAGCCAAGGCCGTATCAGCTGGAAATCGCAAATTTTCCCTACCCCTCTGTCATTTTCGCCCTCGCTCGGGGTAACGCCTTTCGAATTTATGGAAAAGCTTTACTGATCCTGAAACTAGAGTCTTCCGCGCAGCTGATGGTAAAGATTTGGTGATCCTAGTTCGCGCTGTTTTTGACTGATCCACCCGTGTGACGGACAGATGGACAGACAGAATTGTACGTAAAAATCATAATAGAGGGAAAGTAGAACAGGCTGCATATTGTCTTACTTGGTTGCGTGCTTCCGCCAAATCTGTTGTCTTGAGTTTAAATGCACCAAATCTGCCACCAGGGCTCCACTCCCAGACCCTGCTCGGGGAGCCTATGACACTACCCAAATTTTGTGACCCTGGAGCATCTTGTTTTCAGCATCTTTATGCCGCCTTGACACTCTGGCCCTCAATATTGACATCGGTCGACGCCACTGCTTTATTGGATATCTTTATTGACTACAGTATTGTAGAAAAAACATTTATTGTGTTGCCATATTTTTCAACTGTTTGAAAGTTGACTGTTCTGACTCGATACGAAAAAAACATCATATTGGTGGAGGCAAAGAGAAGTTGTTCATAAATGAGCGAGTACATGAGTTTTACATACTTCACAACACATCGTAGGCCTTTTTGGAGACACTTCTTTTCAGGCAATCACTTGCAGTGGGAAAGGGAGAAGGGAAAAGGACTGGATGTTTAACGCTTATACCTCGGAAATTTTCAGGCCAGTGCATTTTGGTGTAGTAGTGATCTGTGATTTTATTAGTTAGTAATCGTTACATCATAAAGTTGGAGCTGATGTATGGAACTTTTCCTCTCTTTTGGCAGTGAGTGTTCCGAGTGCCTACTTCTCTGATTGATGATGTATTTTTTTCTGTTATTTTTGTCAACGATGTTTGTGTATGCACAATCCGTCATTTTTGTCAGCCCGTACTTGTTACGATATGTTAGATTTCATATCGCATCACGTGTGGTCACTCAGTGTGCTAGCAATATTGGACAATTTGCTAAGGATAAGCAAATTATTATGCGGCCAAATTGAGAACTGTGGTGAGTTCGTGGTCTGATTAACTTGCAGATAACTTCAGTGTTCAACATCATATAGAACACACTGTCCTCTTATGCAGTGTTATTTCCGTTTCGAAAATAAATCACAATATTCATTTTAAATTAGTCTATTTTTTTTATTTTCATTCACAATGATAAAACTTTTTCTTTTTCTACTGCAGTCATTGCAATATTTTCCACAAGTTCGCTTGTGGAAAACGAATTTTGTGTGCGGTGGAGTAACAATGGCGTCGTAGCAGGAGGGGCAAAGGAGACAATCCTCCCAAATTTTAGCCTATTGGATTGTTTTTGATCCAGAGACTTTTTCAATGGTACAAAATTTGGTGTTGGCAATTTGGAATTTGGGAGCAAAATTGGAATTTTTAGCAACCTAAGTTTCTCAGTTGGAAATTTGCAGCTACCGGTATATGTTGGAATATTGCAACTTTTTGCATCTTCCCTGCTTTTTAACCCACAACGCCGCCGATTAGCTACAGAGAAATGGGCAGTTAAACGATTTGGGGCCGCTATTCCGAAG